>OJHO01000041.1_pt1 | contig 61492 bp, 63 predicted proteins | sample 1595311 | NCBI WGS metagenome assembly OJHO01 (sample SAMN05416879, study PRJEB24817) | seawater metagenome | isolation source: Sea water | place: Canada:Atlantic | collected 2013-11 | reverse complement strand
TACACGTAAGGAGTCGTCGGCAGCGTCAGATGTGTATAAGAGACAGCCTTTATTACTAAGTAAGGCATTATTAAATAGTGAGAGTATGACTAAGAGATGTCAGCTTTTATACATTCTGATGATTATTAATTACATAGATTGTCAATCATTGCGGTTACGAAACAGCGTCAAAATTAATCTAAATCAATAAAATACTTTTCAACGTTCAATCATTTTTGAAACTTTGATCTAGAACAGGTTTTTCATATTTGTTAAGCGTAATAATGGCGTAAATTAAAAAGTAGTTCTTGGAGAACAACATGAAAACCAAAATTAGCATTGCATTATTAACCTCTTTATTAGCACTCTCTCCAGCTGCAAACGCTAACTTCAGCGTAAATCTGGGCGCTATTAACGTTAACCCAGATAACAGTGGCTCTGCAATTAACGAAGCTCCTTCATTAGGTCTAAAAGGTGATTCTAATACTCAGCTAGGTATTACGATAGACTATGCATTTAATGACAATTGGGTATTAGAATTGATTGCTGCTACGCCGTTCTCTCATGATGTAAATGGAACAGGCGGCTTGGCTGGTAATAAAATTGCAAACATTAAACACTTGCCACCCTCGTTAGTGGCACAGTATCACTTTTTAGATACAAGCTACCAGCTCAGACCATTCATAGGTGTTGGTGTTAATTATACAACCTTTTTTGATGAACAGCCTTCGCAAGCTCTTAAAGCAACCCTTGGTACAGACGATGTTAAAGTTGAGCTTGATGACTCTTTAGGGTTTTTAGTACAAGTAGGGGCTAATTATAAAATGGATGATCACTGGGGACTCCACGCAATGGTTTCTATAATGGATATTGATACAGATGCAACTGTGTACGCTAACAATGCAAAAGCATTAACATCAACAGTTGAGCTTGACCCTGTAGTGGCAATGTTTGGTGTGAAGTATAGTTTTTAAAGTCTAAGTACGATGTTATGTGTGTAAAAAAGGCGCTAAGCGCCTTTTTTTTTGTGCAACGAAAACAATAACTCGGCCTCAGCCCTTGGTAACTCACACTCGCGAATAACTTCGTCTAAATCTGCACCTAACTCAACCATTTTCACAGCACGGGAATAAATCTTAGCATCAGGATCATCGTATTTTTGAGCCGATTGCTGCTGCAGTAAATCTTGGTTTTGTTGCTCAACCTCTAGAACTCGCTTGCCGATACTGAGTAAACCGGTTCTTAATTCAGCGGCTTCGCTTCTTAAAATATGAACTTGTTCTGCACATTCTTTAAGTTTTTGATGTACATCAGCAACATCGCTGGTGTGTTTATTTTTAAATGCAATAATAAGCGTTAACGATATAAGACCTACCGCTAACGCGCTTATAGCAATACTAAGTAACAGCATAGTTTATCTGGTAAAGCTTATAAATCGCTTAACTCATCCCATTCGTCATCACTAAGTAGCTTATTTAAATCAACTAAAATAAGAAGCTCATTATCTCGATTACAGACACCTTGGATAAACTTAGCGCTTTCTTCAGTACCAACATTTGGCGCACTGTCAATCTCAGAGCTACGCAGGTATACAACTTCAGAAACGCTATCGGCTAAAATGCCTATAACTTGTTCTTCAGCTTCAATAATTAATATACGTGAGTTATCAGTTGCATCAGCTGCTGACAAACCGAATCGAGCACGTGTATCAATAACGGTTACTACATTACCACGTAAGTTAATAATGCCTATTACATAAGAAGGCGCACCAGGGACTGGTGCAATCTCGGTGTAACGCAGTATTTCTTGAACTTGCATTACATTAACACCGTAGGTTTCCTCTTCTAGCTTAAAAGTAACCCACTGTAATATTTCATCATTATTATCTGCATTTTTATTTTCTGACAGTAATTTCTCTTGGTTCATGCTGTTACCCCATAATGGTCATTACTACTGACGGCTATCTAAGCCCTCTTCTAATAACGTATTTAAATTGTCTACATCTATTAAAGCACACATTTTTTCTTTAATAACCCCGGCAAGCCATGGGCGCTTACTTTGATCTGTACGCCATTTTACATCTTCTTTTGTCAATGTAATGTTATTTATAAGCTTCTCAGCTAATAATCCCCATTGGCTATCTCCTAAAGTTATTAAATACTGATAATCAAGTGATGCCTCAAGTTTTTCATCGTACTTCTCTGGCATAACCCAGCGTGCTGTATCTACAACATTGAGCTTTTCATCACGATTAAGCATAACGCCTTTAAACCACTTTGGTTTACCAAACAGGTGATTCACTTCACCTAATTGATGTATACCGCCAAGAGCTTTAAGCGGGACTGCTAGCGTAAGTCCTGCAACTTCAAAGAACAATGCCTGAAATTCGCCGTCAAAGTAATCTGACTCACTGTTATTTGAAAGATTTAATAGTTTCTGTTTTGCTATTTTAAGGTCTGTACTCGTTGTCTCTTTTGGCGTTTCAATGACGTTAACTATCGGTGTTGTAGCTTCTGCTTCTTTAACTTCATGCGTATCATCTAACGAAGATGATTCATGCTCAGCCACTACTTTAACTTTAGTAACTGGCTTCTGACTTTCATGAGTGGCTTCTTCGCTTGGCAAGTCACCCGGTATATTTTCTAAAAGTTTTGCTACGGGCTCTAAGTCACTGGCAAGCTCTTCTTCGCAAAGTAAGGCACCTAAGTACTGAGTCATTACTTTTTCATTAGCAAATAATTGCTTACTCATTCATTAACCTTGTTCAATTAAATAATCTAATAATGCTTTATAAGCAAATACACCACGAGAGCGAGGACAAAATTCTATGGGTACTTTTTGTGCTAAGCTTGCATCTCTTAGTTTTGTGTCTACGGGAATAACACCTGGCCAAACTCTATTACCGTAGGTTTTTTGTAACGTTTTGTAGGCTTCGAGTGATGCCTTCGTTCTTTTATCGTACATTGTAGGTATTATAGTATATTCGTAACTTTTCGCTTGTGAGCTCTGCATTAATTCCATTGTACGCATCATTCTATCTAAGCCTTTAAGCGCTAAAAACTCAGTTTGAACAGGTACTAAAATGCGCTCACTCGCAGCCAATGCATTAACCATTAAAACCCCTAAAACAGGGGGGCAATCTAAAATAGCATAATCGTAATGTTCGCTTATTTTGGCAAGCGTCTTTTTTAAAATTAACCCCATGCCTGTTTTATTGCCCATGCTTCTATCTAATGTAGCAATAGCCATAGTAGCAGGTAATATATCTAAATTTTCGAGGGTGGATGGGCATAATGCTTGAAGTATTTCCTCACTTTGCATACTAGTTCCACGAGCGAAAATATCGTAAACGCTGACTTCTAAATCTTCAGAATCAATACCAAAGTAATACGTTAAAGACGCATGAGGATCGGTATCTATTAGTAATACACGTTTACCCTGCAGTGCTAAAGTACCAGCAAGACTGACCGCAGTCGTTGTTTTACCAACGCCACCTTTTTGGTTGGCTACAGTCCAAATCTTCACATCATATCCTAGTTACTGTTCATTGCGAGTTGTAATACGAATTCCACCATGTGGTAAACGAATAATTTTTATTGTGTCATCGTCTGACGGTAATTCTACTTCTGGCTCAGGCGCTACTGCCTCAACTATTGGCTCTTCTGCTGAATTATTTTTCTCTTCTGGCAACCCATATTTAGATAACGCTATTACTACTTTTCTATTTTCAGCTCGGCCCTCATCTGTGTCGTTAGGTGCAAAGGGTGAATACTGTCCATACCCTTCAATCGCCATTCGGGCCGAATTTATGCCAAGTGCTTCAAGCTCAACAAGTATTGAAGTTGCGCGAGCGACAGAAAGCTCCCAGTTAGAGCGAAATATTTCATTTTTAATTGTTTCATCATCTGTATATCCACGCACACGTATATAGTTATCCACTGGCGCGATAATATCTTTTACAATTTTAACAACTTGTTTTGCTCTAGAATGAGCAACTGCGCTACCACTTGAAAATAACATACCTGAACTCAGTTCTATTATGAGCCAATCTTGATGCAATTCTAGATTGGCTTCACCATCACGTATTTCATCAATAAGCGCTGACTGAAGTTTTGTTAATAAGCTATCAAGTGGTTTTCCTAAATATTTTTGCTGTATATTACTTGTCTCACTTTGGCCGTCTAACAACTCTGGGCCTTGCTCTTCCTTGTTGATACTTTCGCCATACAGTAATTCATTTTCAGGAGTAACTCTATCAGTAAGTATTCCAGTACCATCTACACCCGTACCTTGCTGAGAATAAACACGAGCCGACTTGTCGAATACTTGCTCTAGGGAATCGGATAAAATTTGGAAGTTTTCTTCTTTGTTAATCGCAATCGCATACATTACAACAAAGAAGGCAAACATAATGGTCATATAATCCGCATAAGATACTAACCAGCGCTCTGTATGCTGGTTTTTATGGGCCGAGCGACCAAATCGTCGACGCATCATTTTTATGCGTCCACTAGGCTTGGCCGTTCAACACGATAAGCTTCTAACTTTAGCTCAATGTTCATTGGGCTTTGGCCATCGCTGATTGCAATTATCCCTTCTGCAAGCATTTCGTGGTAAAGCATCTTTTCTTCTACACGTTGCTTGAGCTTATGTGCCATTGGCAAAAATAATAAATTAGCTAACCCCACCCCATAAATCGTTGCAATAAAGGCTGTTGCAACTCCAGCGCCAAGCAATTGTGGATCGGTAATAAAAGACATAGCCTGAATAAGTCCAAGAACAGCTCCTAAAATACCGATGGTAGGGCTATAACCGCCCATTGCTTCGTATACACGTGCAGCTTCAAGCAAACGCTCACGCTCCAACATTAAATCTATTTCAAGCGTATCACGTAGCCTCTGCTCTGAACCGCCATCAACAAGTAAACTCAGCCCTTTTGCTGCATATACATCTGAGTGAGTTAGGGCCTCATCCTCTAATGCCAAATATCCTTCTTGTCTCGCTTTATGAGACCAACGTTTAACTTGCTCAATTGCATCATCAATATTGTAACTGGGAGTCACAAATACCCAGTGACTCATTCTAAGCATTTTTTTAAAGGTACTAGTAGACGTTTGTAGCATTACAGCGCCTACTGTCCCACCTAGTACTATAATGAGCGCAGGACCATTAAAAAGGGCGGCAATCACACCACCTTCTAGATGATAGCCAATTGCTATAGCACTTAGTGCAACAATTAAACCAAGTACAGAAAGCTTATCCACAACCGGTTTCGCTTTTTATCCGCGTTGCAATATCGTCAAGCGCTAAACTCTCACTTGAAAGCCCCGCATTAGCAACAGCTTGTGGCATACCATAAACAACACAGCTTTTTTCATCTTGTGCCCAAATAGTGGCGCCAGTTTGTTTTAACATTCTTGCGCCATCTCTACCATCAGCCCCCATGCCGGTTAAAATAATAGCTAAAACATCTCCCTGATAAGCTTTTGCAATACTTGCAAATGTAACGTCAACACTGGGCTTATAAGTGATTCGCTCGCTACTGTCTTCAAAAACGCGCAATGTTTTAGAACCACCTCGACCTTCAACCATCATTTGTTGCCCGCCAGGAGCCAAATAGGCAGTTCCAGGGTCAAGACGATCACCTTGCTGTGCTTCTTTTACTTTTATTTTACACAACCCATTTAAACGAGCTGCAAATGCCGGTGTAAAAGCAGCAGGCATATGCTGGATAAGTAAAATAGGATGCGGAAAATTAGCGGGTAATTGCGTAAGCACATTTTGTAAAGCAACAGGACCACCAGTAGATGTACCGATAGCCACAAGCTTGTATTGCTTGCCACTTGCACGAGTTGGTACGTTGTTTTGTGTTTTTGTTAATGTCGATGCGGTTGTTGAACGCTGAAAACTTCTATCTGGTTGCCTGATTGAAGACGCAGTATTACTGATTTTATCAGGCACAGAGCGTGCCGCTGGTTTCTGGTGTGTTATTGGCTTAAAGGCTCTAGGAATACGCTTATTACCAATTTCTTTGACTTTAGCTTGAAGGAGCTTTATCGCATCTTCATTATTACGTGCAATATCTTCAAACTTTTTAGGTAAAAAATCCATCGCTCCAGCATCAAGCGCATCAAGTGTTGCTGTTGCGCCAGCACGGGTTAAAGAGGAAAACATTAATATTGGCGTGGGGTTATTTGCCATTATCTCTTTAACAGCACTGATACCATCAAGCACAGGCATTTCTACATCCATCGTGATCATATCAGGACGAAGCTGAGCCGTTTTTTCTACAGCCTCTCTGCCATTAATGGCAAAACCTATAACTTGTATATCGCTGTCTTGTTCAAGGATTTCGCTTACTCTACGACGAAAAAAGCTTGAATCATCAACAACTAAAACTTTTACGGCCATTTAGCTCTCTTATTAAATTTATACGTAGGCACACATCTTATGTGTACCTACTTTATGATTTAGCCAGCGTAGTGTTTTAACATATTTGGAACATCTAAAATTAGTGCAATTCCACCATCTGATGTAATAGTTGCGCCTGCCATACCTGGGGTACCCTGCAAAAGAGCATCAAGAGGTTTAATTACAACTTCTTCTTGACCTATTAAAGAATCAACTACAAAACCAACCTGCTGAGTACCTATTTGAACAATAACAACATGACCTTGCGCTTTGCGCTGAGTGCGATCTGCTCCTTTAACTAACCAATGCTCAAGATAAAATAGCGGTATCGCTTTCTTACGTACAATAATAGTTAGTTGACCATCAACTACATTTGTTTTGGTTAGATCTAAATGGAATATTTCACTTACACCAGCTAATGGTAATGCAAATGTTTGTTCGCCAACTACAACCATCAAGGTTGGTAATATCGCAAGTGTTAACGGTACTTTTATTTCTAAAATTGTACCAACACCTAGCTCTGACTGAATACTCACTGAGCCATTAAGTTGAGTGATTTTAGTTTTTACAACATCCATTCCCACACCACGCCCTGAGATGTCAGAGATCTCTTCTTTGGTAGAAAATCCTGGTGCAAAGATTAAATTGTACGCCTCGGTATCCGATAAACGGCTCGCCTGGTCGTGATCTAAAACGCCTTTACTGATTGCTATTTTTTTGAGCTTTTCAGCATCCATACCCGCACCATCATCTTTGATGGTAAGCAAAATATGGTCTCCCTCTTGAGACGCTGAAAGTGTAACATTACCCGTCCGAGGTTTGCCTGCTGCTTCACGAGCTGCTGGCATCTCTATTCCGTGGTCAACTGAGTTTCTAACTAAGTGAACAAGCGGGTCTGCAAGTGCCTCAACCAAGTTTTTATCTAAATCAGTTTCTTCACCAACAAGCTGTAAACTAATATCTTTATTTAAGCTTCGTGCTAAGTCACGAACAACGCGAGGGAAGCGGCCAAATACCTTTTTAATTGGCTGCATTCGCGTTTGCATTACTGCGCCTTGGATATCAGCCGTCACAACATCTAAGTTAGAAATGGCTTTGCCCATTGCTTCACTTTCTGAGTTAGTGGCTAAACTTACCAACCTATTACGAACAAGTACTAACTCACCAACCATGTTCATTATTTGGTCTAGGCGTTTTGTGTCAACTCGGACTGTTGTTTCTGCTTGCGGAGGAGCTGGCTTTTTCACAGCTGCAGGCGCTGGAGCTGCTTTTTCTGCAGGCTTTTGCACTGGTTTTGGCGCAGCGGCTTTTACAGGTTCAGGCTTTTTGACAGGCTCACTTACCTTAGCCACAGGTTTAGCAGCGGGCTTCGGCTCTGAAGCTGCAGGGCTCTCTATTGATTTAGGGGCACCTGATCCATGAAGTTCGTCAAGCAATGCTTCAAACTCATCATCGCTAATTTCATCATCGCTAGAATCACTTGCAGGTGAACGTGTTGAAGGCGTTGCAGAGCTTTCTGCAGAATTATTACTTGCTGTTTGCTCTTTTACAGGCTCACTGGCCGCAACAGCACCAAAGCTTCCAACGCCATGAAGTTCATCAAGTAAGTTGTCAAACTCATCATCTGTAATGTCTCCACTGACATCACTACTACTGGACGCGCTTTCAGCTACAGGGCTTTGACCTTTTCCATGTAATTCGTCTAGTAAGTTTTCAAATTCATCTTCTGTTATTTCGTCAATCTGAGTTTCATCATCGCTTTGTTCAACTGTTCCACCGCTAAATAGCTCGTCAAATGCAAACGGATCTTCTTCATCAGTTCCTGAGGCTTCCTCGGCAACTGGGGCATCAATAACCTCGGCTTGAGGTTCTTCAGTTGAATCAACTGGTGAGTCACCAGCAAGCTCTTCTTCTGTTGGAGGTAAACCTAGTTTATGAAGGGTTTCAAGAAGTTCGGGATCAGCGGGTTCTGGTTTGTCACGATTTTGAATGGTAGCAAACATCTCGTTAATCGTATCGAGAGCTTGTAAAATTACGTCCATCAACTCCGAATTAACCGTTCGTACGCCTTGCCTAAGCAGGTCGAACACATTCTCTGCGCCATGACATGCGTCAACGAGCTCGGTCATAGCTAAAAACCCAGCACCACCTTTTACAGTGTGAAACCCTCTAAATATGGCATTGAGTAATTCGGTGTCCTCTGGATTGTTTTCCAGCTCAACTAACTGTTCAGATAAAAGCTCTAGGATTTCTCCTGCCTCTACAAGAAAGTCTTGTAAAATATCTTCATCGACTTCAAACATGCAGTTACTCTCCTCTTAGAAGCCCAAACTTGATAAAAGATCATCGACTTCATCTTGATCAGATACAACATCATTACGTGATTCTTTATCAATAATAGGGCCTTCTGGACCTGCTAAAGTTTGTTCGTCTAATGGTTCATTTGTTTTTTGTTGTTCTATTTTTTCGGCTTTGCTTTCGCTTTGATCAGCGAAGGCTGTCAAAAGATGAATTAAGCTTTCTTCAACTTCTCTAACAAGCTCAATAACTCGGCGAATAACTTGGCCGGTTAAATCTTGATAGTCTTGTGCCATAAGTACATTAGTCATCAAACTTTGCAGCTCATCGGTTTTATGATGAGAATTGTTCATAAACTTATCAATGCTGTGGCATAACGATTTAAACTCCCCTAACTCAATCTCTCGATTCATTAGGCGATCCCATGTCGGTTTGATATGAGATATTTCATCTGCCAACTGTTGAGCAATTGGTAGGCTAGCCTCAACTGCATCCATTGTTTTATTCGCGGCATTTTCTGTCATTTCTATAACATAATTGAGCCGTTTTTTTGCATCTGGAATAGCATCGGTAGTTAAGTCAGATAAGCGAGTGTCTAGCTCAAAGCTTTTTAAAGCTTCATGCAATTGACGGGTTAACTTTCCAACCTCAGCAAATATTTCAGATTGCTCCTTAGAAGCGGTATCTAAAATTAACTGATTGGCTTTGTCTTGCTCACCGTTTTCTAGAAAAACAACGAGCTGACGAGCTTGTTCTAAAGTTATTTGAGGCGCAGCAAGTGCTGACATAAGCCTCTCCCCCTATCATTAGCCTAAACGTTCAAATACTTTTTCTAATTTAGTTTTGAGTGTTCCAGCAGTAAATGGCTTAACGATATAACCATTAACACCTGCCTGTGCTGCCGCTATAATTTGTTCTTTTTTAGCTTCAGCCGTTACCATCAATACTGGAATGTGTTTAAGCTTATCATCCGCACGTATTGCTCTTAGTAGGTCTATACCCTGCATTCCTGGCATATTCCAATCGGTAACAACAAAATCAAATACTTGATTTTGTAGCATTGGCAAAGCGGTTGACCCATCGTCTGCTTCTTGAACATTAGTGAAACCTAAGTCACGCAACAGATTTTTAATAATACGTCTCATTGTTGAAAAATCATCAACAACCAGAATTTTCATGTTTTTATCCAAAACATCCCCCAGTGAGGTCTTAACCTTGTTTACTTACTACTAATTTATCCAGTCATTGATTTTAGCTTTAAGCTTAATCATCGCCTGACCATGTATTTGACTTACACGCGATTCACTTACATCGAGTATATGCCCTATTTCTTTTAAATTCATTTCATCGTTATAGTACAAAGACAGCACCATTGCATCACGTTCTGGTAAAGATTTTATTGCACCTAATAGAGACTCGTTAAACCGCTCATTTTTAACATTATTAAACGGTTTGTCTAGCGCTAAATCTTGGCCCACTGGACTGATGGCATCTTCATCAACACCAAGGTCTTCAATACCGAGTACTTTACTTGCATTTACATCGTTTAAGATATGATGGTACTCATTTAACGAAATTTCAAGTTTTTCAGCAACTTCTATATCTGTTGGCTCACGGTTTAAGCTTTTTTCTAAAAAAGCAATTGTTTCGGCCACCAAACGGCTTTTACGATGTACTGAACGGGGTGCCCAATCGCCACGTCGCATCTCGTCAAGCATTGCCCCACGAATACGAATCCCCGCAAAAGTTTCAAAGCTAGCCCCTTTGGTTGCATCAAAACTTTTAGATGCTTCAATCAGACCTATCATTCCTGATTGTATTAAATCGTCCAGCTGCACGCTGGCTGGTAAACGCGCTATAAGATGACATGCCACTTTTTTGACAAGTGATGCATGTTTTTCAACAATCACATTTAAATTTTGTGCTGATTGATATCCCATAACTTTATTCACCAATGTTGTCATAATTAGCCGTTTACTAGTTTCTCTATGAAAAACTCCAGATGACCTGATGGTTGATTAGGTATTGGCCATTTAACTGCTTTTGTTGCTAACGCTTGAAACGCAAGTGCCGCCGGCGAATTAGGAAAAAGCTCTACAATAACTTTTTGGCGACGCGTTGCTTTGCGCATATTTTCGTCGTAGGGAACCGTTGCGACCAGGTCCATTGATACATCTAAAAAACGATCGGTCACTTTGGAAAGTTTAGCAAATAACTCTTGCCCTTCACGCATACTACGGACCATATTTGCAACAATTTTAAATTTGTATACACCATGCTCGCGACTCAACACTTTAATGAGCGCGTAAGCATCTGTAATCGATGTGGGCTCGTCGCATACAACAACCATGACGTCTTGTGCCGCGCGAGAAAAACTCAGCACCATGTCTGAAATACCTGCGGCTGTATCGACAATTAAAATATCAAATTCTGTATTTAATTCACTAAAAGCCCGTATAAGTCCCGCGTGCTCTGAAGGCGACAATTCAACCATACTTTGAGAGCCTGACGTTGCGGGTACAATCTTTATACCTGCGGGGCCTTCAACTAAAATTTCATCAAGTTCACATTCACCAGATAAAACATGTGATAAGTTACGTTCAACACGTAGTCCTAGCATAACGTCACAGTTTGCTAAGCCTAAATCGGCATCAAGAACCAACACTCTGTTACCTTGCTGGCCTAATGCAATTGCAGTATTCAGAGAAACATTTGTTTTTCCTACTCCACCTTTACCGCCAGTGACAGCGATAACTTTTACGCCGTTGTTATTGTTTTGACTCATTTTGCGCAGGCCACTTGCTTGATCTAATACTGTGTTAATCATACATCCCTACTGTGCTTGGCGCCACTGCTTGGTGCCTTGAATGTTGTGCTTTTGCTCTTTTTAAATAGAGTTGCTCAGCCTTTTTAACTAGTTTTTCAGCATTTGCAACTCGAATATCTTCTGGTACTCGTTGACCGTTAGTAAGATACCCTATTGGAAGGCGATTTTGAATCGCTATACTAATAATCTCACCTAAACTTAAAGATTCGTCTAATTTGGTGAATATACAACCACTTAACTGCACTTTTTTAAAGTGCCTAACGGTTTCTTGCAACACATGTATTTGCGATGTTGCGCTGAGCACTAAATAACTGCGAATATCAACACGCTGATTACGCATTAGCGTATTAAGTTGCTCAGTTAAGCGCAAGTCGCGCTGGCTCATACCCGCAGTATCAATTAATACTAGTCGTTTATTTCGTAAATGATATAAAACTTCAGCTAATTCATTAGCATCTTTAACTTGCTTAACACCACAACCTATAATTCGGCCATAAGTGGCGAGTTGCTCATAAGCACCAATTCTGTATGTGTCTGTTGTGATTAAAGCGACTTTGTCTGCACCATATTTTTGTGCGCCAAGTGCAGCTAATTTAGCAACGGTTGTTGTTTTGCCAACACCCGTTGGGCCGACTAAGGCGTATACACCGCCTTGACGTAAAATCTCGTTGTTGGTTGTCTGCATCTGATCTTCAACCATTGTTAAAAGTGCTTTCCAACCTTGCTGGCGAGATACATCGTCAGGAACAAAGCACGCCATTTGCTCAGCAACATCTTTATCTATTCCCATACCGACTAAACGATCAATCATGCATGCACGAGTAGGATCGCGTCTTGCCATGTCTTGTTGCATAAGCCCTGACACTTGATGTTCTAACAATTGACGAATGGCATTCATTTCGTCACGCATTGACGAAATTTGCTCACTTTCAGTATGCTTAGTTTCTTGGCGAGGTGTCACTGGACTGTCAAGATCATCAAAACCACTTTCTAAATCATCAAATCCAAGGCTGTCTGCTTGTGTTTGCGGACGCGCTGAAGCTTGACGTTCATTAGTGAACATAGGACGAGGACGCTGCTCTTGAACTGGCTCTTGGTAGTTGTCTGTAGTATCAATACCTGATTGAGAAAACATAGAAGCCAATTCTGCAGAACGAGGGCGTGGGGCTTGACGCTCTAATAATGCCTGAAGACTATCGGCTACTTTCGCTTGTGGCTCTGGTTTAGCGCGAAGAGGCTCTGGTTTTACAAAATTATGCACTGGCTGTGTTTTTGTTGAGCTTTGTCCTGGAGCGCTAAGTGCTTGCTCTTTTTTAGGGGCTGCTTTGTCATAATCTACTGCTGCTACAATTTCTACACCGTTAGCTAGTTTTTTATTTGACATAATAACCGCATCAACACCTAATTCGTCTTTAACTTCTTTAAGTACTGTGCGCATATCTTTAGCAAAATAACGTTTTATTTTCATGATTCAACCCCTTTAAAATCTTATTGTTGGCCAACAGAGCTGACTATCTTGATCTGTCTTTCATCTGGTACCTCTTGATAAGACATCACCCTTAAACCCGGGATGGTGTACTTAACAAAACGAGATAACACAGTGCGTAACATTCCCGACGTTAGCAATATTGAAGGTTCACCGGACATTTCTTGATTTTGATGCGCTTCATTTAGTGACACTTGAAGTCGCTCTGCAAGTCCTGGTTCTATACCGGCACCTTCGTCGCCTGCATTTTGTAGTGACTGATGCAACATCTGTTCCAACTCAGGCGCCAAGGTTATGACAGGGATTTCTGAAGACATGCCTACAGCGTCTTGAACGATTAATCGACGTAATGAAATACGTACTGCAGCCGTTAGCACATCAGGGTCTTGACTACGTGGCCCATACTCAACAAGGGTTTGTACAATTGAGCGCATATCACGAATTGCAACGCCTTCATTAAGTAGATTTTGTAGTACTTTTACAATCACAGTTAACGGTAATACGTCAGGGACTAGACCTTCAACTAAGCGAGGGTGGCTTTTACCTAACATATCTAATAAGTTCTGTACTTCCTCGTGACCTAACAACAGTGCTGCGCTGTTAGTGAGTAACTGGCTAATGTGTGTAGCCACAACTGTCGCTGAATCTACCACGGTATAGCCAAGCGATTGTGCTTCGTCTTTTTGATCTGGTTTTATCCATACCGCATCAAGCCCAAAAGCAGGGTCTTTGGTTTCAACCCCTTTAATTGGCCCAAATACTTGACCTGGATTTATTGCTAACTCATCACCATGCTTCAGTTCACCTTCACCGGTAGATACACCCATAAGCGTAATTCTGTATGCATTAGGGTCAAGCTCTAAGTTATCGCGAATATGTACGGGTGGAACTAAAAAACCCAGCTCTTGAGAGAGCTTTTTACGAACACCCTTAATACGATTTAGCAGCTCTCCGCCTTGAGACTGGTCAACCAAAGGAATTAATCTATAACCCACTTCTAAGCCAATTACATCTACTTGCTGAACGTCGTCCCAGCCTAGTTCTTTTTGCTCTTGCTTGTTGGCAACACCCGTACCAGCAGTTCCATTTGCAGCAGCCTCGGCTTCTGCTGCAGCCACTTTTAATTTACTTTGTTGAGTGTAATAAGCTAAATAACCTAATAATGCACCTAGGCTTAAAAATGCTAAATGAGGCATGCCAGGCACTAAGCCCATGGTAATTAAGATGCCAGAGGCTATAAATAAAGATTTTTCGTTGCCAAGTTGTTTCTTAAACTGGTCGCCCATATTGAGAGACTCGTTTTGGCGTGTTACTACAATTGCGGTACCAATTGATAGTAGTAATGAGGGGAGCTGAGCCACCAAGCCATCACCAATCGTAAGGAGTGTGTAAACTTCCATAGCTTGGCCAAAGCTTAAGTCATGCTGGATCATGCCAACAAATAGGCCACCAACAATGTTGATAATTAAAATGACGATACCAGCAATAGCATCACCTTTTACAAACTTACTTGCACCATCCATTGAGCCATAAAAATCGGCCTCGCGGGTTACTTCTTCTCGGCGATCGCGCGCTTGCTCGGCACTAATAAACCCTGCGTTTAAATCAGCGTCAATTGCCATTTGCTTACCAGGCATTGCATCAAGTGTAAAACGTGCAGATACCTCAGAAATACGCCCTGCACCTTTTGTGATTACTACAAAGTTAATAATAATCAGAATTAAAAACACCACTAAACCAACAGCATAATTACCGCCAATAACAACAGAGCCAAAGGCTTCTATTACCTTCCCCGCAGCATCTCCACCATTATGTCCCTCTAAAAGTACAACTCGTGTACTGGCTACGTTGAGTGCTAAGCGCATAATTGTGGCGATAAGCAACACGGCCGGAAACATACCAAACTCAACGGGTTTCATGGTGTAAACCGTGACGAGTAGTACCACCAACGCTAACGCAATATTGAATGAAAAAAGGATATCAAGTAAAAATGGCGGTAACGGTAAAATGACCATTCCCAAAGCTGCAAGCACAAGCAAAGGCGTACCTACGCCTTTTGCATATTCTTTTTTATCTGCATTAAGTTGTTGTAATACCGCTTTAAAACTCATAATTCTACAATTTCAAAAAATTGACACTACGTAGAATTAGCAATAACTATTCCAAGTTAATAAAGGGGAAATATTAATACCTGTAGGCATCAGGAATGGGGAGCTTTTTATTAAGCTTAGTCGGGCGTTTTCCGCGACCTTTATTGAAGCGTTTTAGCTGAAAAACATAAGCTAGCACCTGTGCAACGGCAGTAAACAGTTGATCAGGAATTTGTTCTCCTACTTCTGCGGTATAATAAAGCGCTCGAGTAAGCATTGGCGACTCAACAATGGGTACATCATTACCGTTTGCCACTTTTCGAATTTGCATAGCCAGTTCATCCACGCCTTTAGCTAGCACTATAGGTGCTCCGGCTCGCTCAGTGTCGTATTTAAGAGCAACAGAATAATGCGTTGGGTTGGTAACAACTACATCGGCATCGGGCACGTCTTGCATCATTCTTTTTTGAGACATTTGTCTCTGAGTTTGCCTAATACGCGCTTTTATTTGAGGGTCACCTTCAGAGTTTTTGTACTCATCTTTTACTTCTTGCAGTGTCATTTTTAACTGCTTATGGTGAGTATGACTTTGATACGGGGCATCGATTGCTGCAATAATTACCAATGTGCACGACAATGCCAAAAACATCCACGAGAGGATTTCGAGCGCATGGATAATATTATTAGGTGCAGACTCAATGCTTAAGTGTAATATTTCGTCAAAAAAGGTATTAATTAAAAAAAAGGCAAAACTTGCGACCACTAAAAACTTTAAAATAGCTTTAGTAAGCTCTACCGCAGCTTGTGGGCCAAACATGCGTTTAAAGCCTTTAAATGGAGACATTTTACTTGCTTTAGGAGCGGCTGCTTGCCAACTAAAATTAAAGCCACCTAGTAAGGTATTACCTATAATGCCCGCAAATAAAATAATGAATACAAACATAGCCATAGGAAAAATAAGCGCGTCGGCAACACTGGACCAAACCGCAAACATTTTAGTGGTGTCGTAGGTTTCATTTCGATTAAGACTGAGCATTCTGCCCATAATATTGTATAACCCCTTACCAATTTCAGGGCCGTACATTAACAATGAAATAGCTGAAAATATAAGAACAAACATGGTGCCTAATTCTTTTGAACGAGCAACCTGCCCTTTCTTTTTAGACTCTTCTATTTTTTTCCCTGTGGGTTCTTCTGTTTTTTCTTGACCTGAATCTTCAGCCATAACACACTCCTAAGGTGAACAACCAACTAAGGTACACATTAGTTCGATCATTTTAAGCCACTGAAATTCAAATTGCAGGATGAAGTTCCCCAATGTTGCCCAAATAATGACAAGCCCTGCTACAAGAGTGAATGGGAAACCAATAGCAAAAATATTTAACTGAGGCGCCGCACGGGTCATAATACCAAATGAAATATTAATAACTAGCATTGCTGTCAATGGTGCAAGTGAGAGCACTAAAGCCGTTGTAAACATCCAACCGCCCCACGTTACAATATCCCAGTAATGATCTACTGACCACCAATTACCATCAATTGGCAGTACCTCGAAGCTATGTACAACCATCTGTATCATCATTAAATGGCCGTTGAATACAAAAAATAATAGTGTTGCTAAAATAAGAAAAAACTGACCAACAGCCGGAACGCTGGCTCCATTTGAGGGGTCAATGACAGAAGCAAAACCTAAACCGGTTTGCATAGCAAGTATCTGACCTGCCAATACGAAGGTATTGAGTAACAAGGTAGAAGCAAAGCCAATCGCTATTCCAATAAGCATTTGCTGTATGACCACTAAAATCATTTCAAACGAAAACAAGTTAGTAAATGTAGCTGGAGGAAGAACAGGCACAACCAACAGAGTCACGACCACTGATAAACCCAGTTTTATACGTGTTGGCACATTTTTAGCGCCTAACCCCGCCATTATCATAATCATAGAACTAATACGTACCAAAGGTAGTAAAAAGTCGCTCAACCATTGAATGACAACTGAAAACGGGTACTCCACTTGCTAACCTGCAATTTCGGGAATGAGCAACACCAACCGGGTAAAAAAGTCCATAAGTTCTTGTGTAAACCAGTGACCACCAACAATTAATGCACTTATAGTAATTAGCAAACGCGGTAAAAAACTCAACGTTTGTTCATTGATAGACGTAGCCGCTTGAAACACCGCCACCACTAGGCCAATAATTAAACCTGGAACAACAATAGCCGATACTAATTTAATAACTAAAAACAGTGCATCGCTAAGAATATCAACAAAAATTTCTGGTTCCATGCTGTAATCCTATCTTTTAGTACCATTCAAAAAAAACATACTACGTGCCTAAACCAAAGCTTTTGGCGAGGGTTCCCATCACTAAGCTCCAGCCATCAACAAGTACAAACAGCATTATTTTAAAGGGTAAGGAAACAATCATGGGGGAGAGCATCATCATACCCATAGCCATGAGTACAGACGCAACAACTAAGTCGACGATTAAAAAAGGTATAAAAAACATGAATCCTATGATGAACGCGGTTTGCAGTTCGCTTGTTACAAATGCGGGTATAAGAACTATGAGCGGAGTTTCTTCAGGTGACTCTAGCTTGTCATAGCCTGCTATTTTGGCAAATGTTTCTAAGTCTTTTAAACGAACCTGCGAGAGCATAAATGCTTTCATTGGCTCTTTTGCAAGCTCCAATGCTTGTACCGACGTAACTTGCTCATTTAAATAAGGCTCTATGGCTACGTCATTAACCTTTTGGTAAATAGGCGCCATGATAAAAATACTTAAAAATAAAGACATGCCCAACAGTACTTGATTAGAGGGCGTTTGCTGCAAACCAATTGCTTGGCGTAAAATTGCGAGTACAACAATGATACGTGTAAAAGACGTCATCATGATTATGGCTGCCGGTATAAAACTCAGCGCCGTCATAATGGCTAAAACTTGCAATGTCACCGAGTAATCTTGTGTGCCATCTGCGTTTGTTGTGATAGTAAGCGCATCAATACCTTCAGCGCTTACGCTTGGAACAAACACAATGGCAAAAATAATTAGCAGCCACTTAGTCATAGGTTCAGTTCTTTTTATTTTGTTTCGATTTGGGGTTTAACAGTTTACTAAATTGCTTAGCAAGTTCTGGGATTTCTTTTTCACTCAGTGGTGATTCTAATTTATGAAGGTAATTAATACTGTGCGGCGTGACGCCCAATAAATGCTGCGCATTATCAATTTCTACCACCATTAAGCGTTCGCGTGAGCCTAAGGGAAGACTTCGAACCACTTTAAATTCATCACTGTTTGCCAAATTAGGATTAAGTTTTTTTACAAAAATAGCCAGAACAACAATGAGCACTAGCACCACTATAAGCGAAAGCACCATAGAAATTAAATCGCCCGTAGGCGTAACTGACTCTGTTTTTGTAAATACAGACGCTGTTAGCGCAAAAAAGGCACTCATCGTAACTTTTTGATCCGCTCTACTTGGCTGATAACATCCGTTAGACGAATACCAAACTTATCATTTACGACAACCACTTCACCGTGAGCAATTAAGGTACCATTAACCAATACATCTAATGGCTCACCAGCAACACGATCAAGCTCAACTACAGAGCCTTGGTTAAGTTGTAGCAAATTACGAATATTAATTTTTGAGCGTCCAACTTCCATCGATATGGTCACTGGGATATCTAAAATAGTATCGAGCTTGCGCTTTTCTTCGCCTGTTATTTCGCTTTTTTCATCACTTAATTCATCAAGTTCGGCAACTTGCGCTTCGCCAGCATCATCACCACCTTCAGCCTCAGCAAGTGCGGCTGCCCATTCGTCCATTGTGTCTTGATCATCGCTCATACGTTTAACCTTTTAATCAATTACCAGTCTAAGTCTACACCGTCTGAAAGGTGTAAATCTTCTTCTAATTCTGCTAACTCTGCATCTGAGTCAATTTTCTTGCCGCCTTTGGTAAATACATGCAGCTCAGATTTAACTGAATCAGGTCGTTTAATTTTTTCGCTAATTTGCAACGCAACATTATCACGAGAGCGGCCCATTTTAGCTCTAAACGTGGGTAGCTCTTCTACAAATACAGTTATATGCTCTGGCATTTCAACAGGAATAATATCACCTGGTTTAAGCTCCATTATTTGTTGAAGTGTTAAGTCAACTTCTAAAAGCTGAGTTGACATGTCAACCTCAACATCCATTATTTCATCTCGTAATGCCTTACTCCAACGCAAGTCGGTATCTTCAGTATCTGACTGAACACCCGCATCCAAAAGTTCCCTTATTGGTTCAAGCATTGAATATGGCAAGGCAATATGAAAATCACCGCCGCCACCATCGAGTTCAATATGAAAAGAGCTAATAACCACAACTTCAGTCGGGCTTACAATATTAGCCATTGCGGGGTTTACCTCTGAATCGAGGTACTCAAACGACACGTCCATTACCGGTGCCCATGCCTCTTTATAATCTTCAAAGATTATTTTTAGCAACATTTGCACAATTCGGCGCTCTGTTGGGGTAAATTCACGGCCTTCAATTTTTGCATGGTAACGGCCATCACCGCCAAAAAAGTTATCCACCAAAATGAATACTAACCGTGCTTCCATGGTGATCAGGCCGGTACCCTTTAAAGGTCTGAAACGCACCATATTTAAGCTTGTTGGTACAAATAAAGTGTGAACATACTCACCAAACTTTATCATTTGAACGCCATTAATAGACACTTCCGCTGTGCGGCGCATCATATTAAATAGGCTAATTCGCATATGGCGAGCAAAACGCTCATTAACAATTTCCAGCGTCGGCATGCGACCACGTACGATTCGATCTTGCGAAGAAAAATCGTACTGAAGCGTACTTCCCCCGCCATCTTCACCATCGTTTATATCTTCCTCTTCAACGTCATCAACACCATGTAATAGCGCATCAATTTCGTCTTGGGATAATAAGTCGCTCACGCTAACCCCTTATTGCATTACAAAGCCGGTAAATAATACCCGCTCAATTACTTTGCTGCCTTCAACGTCATTTAAGGCAGTTTGCACTGTCTCTAGCGCAGTAAAACGCAGAGTTTCTTTACCTGCACTGGTACTAAGCTCGTCAGCAGTAGTGGTCGAAAATACACTGAGTAACTTACCTTCAATCAGCGGAATATGCTTTTTAGCTGTTTCTTCATTTACCTCACCACGTACCAAAAGTTGCACTTTAATTTGTACAATTCTATCTCGGCTCGAGCCCGGAACGTTAAAAACAAAAGGTCTTGGCATCGCAACATAAAGCGCACTGCCTATTTCTGCAGATGACCCAGAAGCTTCTGGCGCTTCCTCTGAAAGGGTCGTTTCTTCATCTAATGTTTCAACAGGCTCATCCGAGCCCGACATTAAAAAGAAACCCGCAGCACCACCTACAACGAGCAATACTGCTGCAATAATAATTATCAGCTTTTTTTTACTTTTTGGCGCTTCTTCTATTTCTAAACTTGTTTCTTCAGCCATCATGATTCCTTATATCGCAAAGGTATTTGCTTGTTTTAGTTATTATAATAGCAGTAGTTAGGCATAGTAATCTATTGATGATGATGTTTGTTGCTCAGAAGTTTGTTCTGGGCTATTTGATGGCTCATCACTTTCACTATTTGCTGCTCCATTTTTGGCTAATTGCTCACCCGCCCCCGATTCATTTTGCTCAGCATTTTCACCACCTGATTGGCCATATGAAATAGTGCTTTCACCAAGTTCCAATCCCTGTTGCGCTAACATTTCGCGTAAGCGAGGCATAGATTGTTCGAGTGCTTCTTTGGCCTGCTGGTTTTGTACCACAAAGTTAATTTGTGCTTGTTCTGCATCGCTACGAACTCGTATTTGCATGCTGCCCATCTCAGGTGGATCCAGACGAATTTCAGCCTCTTTGTTATTAATGCTTAGCATTGAACTAACGCGCTCTTGTAGTAACTTGGCCGCGTCACTTTTAACTATATTAATCGCCTGCATCACACCAGGATCAATACTTACCTGCTTTGTCTGTGCTGTACTTTGTAACTGCTGATTTTGAATAGCTTGTTGATCCAACAAGCCCATTTCATAATCAACCGAATCATAATAGCTTTGGGCACTGGTTTGGGTTGTATTTAAAGCATTAGTTATATGGTTAAACACCTGCATAACTTTAGCGGGTGACTGCTCAGCCGTGGTATTTTTTAGCCCCTCTTTTTGCAATTGCTCAAGCGCTTTTGTAAGCTCTTCATCACTAGTAGGCTGTGCTGCTAATTTAGTTGGATCAGCGCTATTTTCAGAGCCTGATTTCACACTCACTTTTTGTGGTCTGTTTACCGTATTTGGTGTTTGTGAAGCTACAAAAGTAACTGGTTTTGTTATCTCTTCACCTTTTACCGGTAAGGTAACCACTTTGTCTATTTGAGATTCATTTGTTTGCGGCAATTTTTGTGAGTCATTTACAGCTTTTTGCGATATCGTAAATTTAGTGTCTGATGATTGATTCGCATCTTTCGCAACCAACACTTTTAGCTCACCAATCGCTTGCTTAATAGCCGCTAACTGTTCACCTTTTGGTTGCTCGGCTTTAATAAAGGCATTTAATTGAGTCAGTAGTGCCTGCTTTTCTGTCCCTGAAAGCGTATTAAACTGCTCACTGACTGACGACTTAACGTCAGTGCTTTGTGTCTGTTTATTATCCGTTATAAATTGGGTAAGCATTTGCTTTAAAACCGTCAATTTTTCAGCTTTGCTAGGTGCGTCAAGCATCACTGGTTTAATTTCAGTCTGTAATTTTGTTAGCTGTTCAGGCGTTAGGCTTGCTAATACTTTATCTGTTTTAAATGCATTTACATCTTTAGCAATGAGTGCATTTATCGCGTCTGCTTTTTCAGTTTCAGTTATGTTTGAGTTGGGTAACATTAATGCATTTTCATCTTTAGCAATGAGTGTATTTATCGCGTCTGCTTTCTCAGTTTCAGTTATGTTTGAGTTGGGTAACGTTGCTGTGAGCGTATTTTCTGTTAGTTCCGCAACTGTATTTTTAGCTGTGGTATTTTGAGCTAAAGTGTTGACGTTAACTTTACCGCTATTCTCTAATGTGCTTTGAGTAGTATCTATTTTATCAACATCCGTTTTTAAAATAGTCTGATCAGAATTGACACTCACGTCAGAGAGTACTGAACTTTGTGAAGCTGTTATTTTATCCGTAAAAATGCCTTTTTTAGTATCTGCTTCATTATCTTTTGTATCAAAGCCCTGAGTTATACTTTGCGCTTCTGCAGGGTGTTTAACTTTATCCGATTTTATATTTAGTTCTGCTTCAACAGCCTGAGCAAGAGACGTTTTATTTTGTCTTTGTGAATTTGACGAGTCATTAATATCTACATCATTTACTAAACTTGCCACACTGCTTGTGTTGTTATCAGTAAGTGTTGCATGTGGTCTTATTATTTTACCTACTTCATCTTTAACAGGTAAATCTTTTGCTGGCACAGCAAAATAGCCTTTAACCGGCAGTTTCTCTTTTAAATCAGCAATATCAAGCGGTGTTTTATTTGTTGATGTATCTGCAAGGTTTATATCTTTTGCTTTTTCACTTGGCTTTGTAACCTCAGTGTTCATTAGTTGAGATGAATTGATCTGCTCCAGAATATCGCTTCCAGACACCAAATTTATTTGGGCTATGTCTTCATCATCTGAATCACTGTTTAATTTTTCATTAGTAACTGATGAGGAATCTGCTGAGGCGGCAGATAAAGTATCTGTTTCAGGCTTATTAATCTCTTTTTTTGTTGGCTCAAATGTAGTGTGGGCGTCTTGCAACTGAGTAAAAAACTCAGTACCTGATTCATCAGAAGAATCGGCTAAGCTACTGTCTTTAAATGCTAAAAAAGACTCTTTATCAGCCGAAATTGAAACAGAAATATCATTCATCGCCATAAGTCACCTAATACGGTTACGGCAACATGTCACCGCACATTGCCCAAAATTAAATACCACCCATTAACAAAGCAATAAACGTGCCTAACTTAAGAAAGTTTGCGACGCTGAAAAAATTGATTGGATGTGAACTCATCCAGCATTTTTTGCTCGTTTTTAGCAACCACAGCTGCTGCTTTTATTTTTTGATTTTCAATCAATTTAGCCACCGCTTTAGCCTTTATTTGCTGTTTTAACCACAACGTTTTTCGCTGTGAAACAACTTGCTTTGCCGTATTTACAGTACTTGCTTGTTGCCGAATAGCCTCTTCAATTTTTGCTATAAACGCATGATACTGCCCAAAACCAGCGCTTGATAAACCCGATTGACCTTTTAAATGTAACTGTTGAGAGTATTCAAGCCTAAAGTCATTTAAGCCTTGAAGTTTTTGCTGGTTTGCTTGCAAGTTTTGATTAGCTTGCAAATAACTCATACGTAAACTTTCTTCTTTGTCGCTTTCAAGTTTTAGCAGCAAGTCAAATTTGTTTTTAGCCATTACCCTTGACCTAATAATTGGGCTAGCCCTTGCAGCCCATCGTCATAACTTATCACATCACGCATACCTTGCTGTAAAAACCCGTTTACTCTTGGCATCATATTTATTGCTTGGTCGAGCATGGGATCAGTGCCCTTTTGATAGGCGCCTAATGTGATCATGTCTTTATTTTGTTGGTACATTGAATACACTTGTTTAAGTACTCGCGCTTGTTGCATATGAGGCTCTGAAACCACTTGGGGCATAACACGTGATATAGATTTTTCGATATCTATTGCTGGATAATGGCCGCTGTCGGCTAACTCACGAGAAAGTACAATATGGCCGTCTAGTATGGCGCGTGCAGCGTCTGCAATTGGGTCTTGCATATCATCGCCTTCACTTAACACTGTGAAAAAGGCTGTTATAGCACCTTGCCCTTCCCCCCCATTACCAGCTCGTTCAACTAAGGCTGGTAGTTTTGCAAAAACCGATGGTGGGTATCCTTTTGTTGCCGGTGGTTCTCCAACTGCTAAAGCAATTTCACGCTGAGCCATTGCGTAGCGAGTTACTGAATCGAGTAGCAGTAACACATTTAAACCTTGGTCTCTAAAATATTCGGCAATGGTCACTGCACTTTCACAACCTTTTAAACGCATTAATGGCGATGAATCGGCGGGTGCTGCAACAACAACAGAACGTTTACGCCCTTCTTCTCCAAGAATTTCTTCAATAAACTCTTTGACCTCACGACCACGTTCACCAACCAAACCAACTACAATGACATCGGCTTCGCTGCCCCTAGTCATCATTCCTAGCAGTACAGACTTACCTACACCAGAGCCTGCAAATAAGCCCATACGCTGACCTTGCCCTACGGTGATCACTGAATTAATAGCACGCACCCCAACGTCCATTGGCTGGCTTATCGGACGTCTGGCTAAAGGGTTAATTGTATTTTGGGCAAACTTTAAATAATGTTCTGCGTTAATTTTACCAAGTCCGTCGAGTGGACGGCCTAAGCCATCAACTACACGCCCTAGTAGGCTCATTCCTACAGGTAACCCCAAATTATTTACTTGGGGTATTACTCGGGCACCTGGCAGTACGCCAGAAATATGATCATTAGGCATTAAATATAAGGTTTGGTCGTTAAAACCAACAATTTCTGCGTCAACAAAACCGTTCATGGTTTCGATTTTACATTGACTACCAACAGGTGCCCTCAGACCTTTTGCCTCTAAGGTAAGGCCAACAACACGCGTTAATATACCCGCTACTGCAGGTGTGTAGGGCTTAATGTTTTGTTGATATTGCGACAAGCGTTCGCTCAAAGAAGCAATTTGCACAGACATAGTACGCCTAAAAAATATTTAGATATTACTATTATGCAAAAAACTATCCAACGTTTCTTTGACGCGTGTTTTTAAAGTCATATCGAGAGAAGATTGCGCGGTTTTCACCTCACATCCACCTCTTTCAAGCGTGGGTTCGGGAACTAGTTGCCAGTTATTGTCTGCTATAGTTTGCTCGCCATAGCTATCTTTTATAACCTCTAGATCGGTTGGGTTTAGATGCACTTTGACTTTTTCTTGTTGCGCATTTAACGAATCAATACTGTGTTTTAATGTATGTAAAATAACATCTGGCGATGTTTGTACTTCTTGGTATATAACTGCTTCAGCCAACATGCTAGCTAATTGAATAAGTTGCAACTCGGCTTGTTCATCCACTTTTTTTAGCGGTGTATTAAGTGCTTCTAAAATACCTTTAAGACTAATTAGTTGCTCTTCAATAATCGGTTTTATATCTTCTTGGCCTTGAGTTTTACCGAGCTCTACCCCTTCTTTATAACCAGCTTCTTTTCCCTCACTAACGCCTTTTTCAAAGCCGTCAATGTAGCCTTGTTCATGACCTTGTTTAAGGCCTTCTTCATAAGCATCTTGTCTAATGCGTTCAAGCTCAACCATAGTAAGCTTTGGCAGCTCGGGCTCTTCGGGTTCATCAGCGGGCATTTCTTCGGCAAGCTCTTTTTTATAAAGCTCGCCCAATGGGGTGCCATAGGCTGTTGAGCGGTTACCAAAGCTTTTTTCGTTAGGTGCTACATCGGGAATAGCCCAATGTTTTAATAATTCATCTGCTTCTTCAGCTCGAAGTGGACGCCCTTTGAGTTTGCTCATGGCTTACAAGAACTCCTCACCACCACCACCGCCTAACTGAATTTCACCCGAATCAGATAAACGACGTGCCGTTGATAGAATTTCTTTTTGGGCAGCTTCAACTTCGCTAATACGTACAGGCGCCATTGCTTCTAAATCATCAGCCAGCATATCGGCAGCACGCTTAGACATATTGCCCAGTATTTTGTCTTTCAGACCGTCGTCTGCACCTTTGATTGCTTTCATTAATACATCTTGTTGTACTTCTCGTAGAATGGCTTGAATACCACGGTCATCCACATCCATTAAGTTTTCAAATACAAACATAAGATCCTGAATTTGCTGAGACATCTCTTCGTCATGTTCACGAATAGAATCCATTAGCTGCCCTTCTACGTTTGTATCTAGGTAGTTCATGATGTCTGCCGCGGCTTTTAAGCCACCCATTTTCGCAGCTTGTGCCCCTGCTTGTCCGGCAAATTGTTTTTCCATAATTTCGTTAAGTTCTTGCAGTGCGGCTGGTTGCACTTCTTCAAGGTTGGCGATTCGCATGGTTAAATCAAGACGTACTTTCTCTGGGAACTGCGCAATAATTTCTGCGGACTGCTCAGGCTCTAAGTAAGACAATACAATCGTTTGTATTTGGGGGTGTTCATTACGAATAATATTCGCCACCTGCTTAGAGTCCATCCATTTGAGAGAATCAAGGCCTTTAGCCCCAGACCCCATAACAATTTGGTCAATAAGGCTGGCCGCTTTATCTTCACCCAATGCAGCAGTAAGCGCCTTTTTAATAAAGTCTTCTGACTGAAACCCTATAGTACTGAAGCTTTGAATTTGCTCAATAAACAAGTTGTGAACCGCACTTATTTTAGCCTGTGACAGGTCGTCTAACGCAGCCATTGCCATGCCGACTTTTTGAACTTGTTTAGGCTCCAAGTGCTTAAGTATTTGGGCTGCATCTTCCTCTGATAAGCTAAGTAATAAAATAGCGGCTTTATCTACACCGTCTAGCTTATCAACATCAAACGCTGCTGGAAGTTGTTTTTGTTCTTGATCTTGATCAGTCATCTTCTGTTAACCACGCTTTCACTACTTGTGATGATAGTTCTGGTTCATTGGCTACAAGGGCACGAATTGCTTTGAGTAAGTCTTCGTCGCCATGTAAATCTGGTAACTGCAGTGTACCATCGCTTGAGAAACCAATTGAAGCAGAATCAAAGTCTTTGTTTAGCATATCCAACGTGCTATCGCCAATGTCTACCCCTGCACTTAACGCATCTTCGTCATATTCTTCAAGTGTATCGTCTGGGTAAATTAAACGTTTAAGCATCGGTTTAACTACCGCCATTATGAGTACAATAATAACTAATGCACCCAGTACCAAGCGGATTATTTTCATAAACCAATCCTGCTCCCAAAGCGGCACGCTAATGTCAAAATCAGTTGCTTCGCGAACAAACGGAACCGTTACCACTTCAAGTGCATCACCACGCTGCATGTCAAAACCAACGCCACCTTGTAATAAACGACGAATATTTGACAGCTCTTCCACTGAGCGCGGTGTCATTGTGGTTTCACCGTTTTCACCTACTTTTGGAATGTAGTCAACGGCCACCGACACGCTTATTCTGCGTATCACACCTGTTTGCTGGCGCTTATGTGAGATAGTTGTATCTAACTCATAGTTACGCGTCGCTTCTTTATGCGTTCTTGATGGTGAAGTTGCACTACCTGCGCCACCTTGTCCTGCTACTTCAGGGATATTAGAGTTTACTGGAGGCTGATTCGTCAGTGCACCAGGTATACCTACCGCTAAACCACCTATATTATTTTCTTCGAATGTTGTTTCGCTTCTTACTGCTGGTAAATCTGGGTTGTAGCGTTTTTGCGTCTCCTCAACAGCACTAAAGTCCATACTTAAATCAACTTGTGCAGTGTAGTTTGCAAGCCCTACAACAGGTATTAAAATACTGTCTATTTTTTCAAGATATTCTTGTTCACGCTTACGCTCTATGTCGTACTCTTTACGTGAACGTGCAGCAAGCGATGTTTGCGAGCCTGAATTTAGTAAGCGACCATTTTGATCCGTTACTGTTACACGAGCCGGCTCTAAACCTTGTACAGCCGATGCAACCATATCAACCACTGAGTCGACTTCTTCGCTATCTAGCGAACGCCCACGCTTAAGAGTAAGTACAACAGTTGCTGAAGGCTTTTTCTCTCTGCGCGCAAATACATTTTCTTTTGGAATGGCAAGCAATACACGTGCACGCGTAATATTATTGAGCTCTTCAATTGTGCGCGCTAACTGTTGTTCTCGGCCATGCTTTAAGCGTTCACGCTCTAAACGCTGACTTACACCAAACCCCATGTCTTGCATAATAATATCTGAACCCGATGTAGGGCCTTGCTCTAGCCCTTCACGAGTCATTAAAAGTTTAATATTTTGATACTCAGTTTCAGGGACGAGCACTACATTTCCATCTACTTGGTATTCAATTTTTTGTGCGTCTAAAAAGTCGAGCGTTTCAATAAGCTCTTCTGTCTGCATTTTACCAAGTGGGCGCATATCTGGCTGACGTGCCCAAATAATAATAAATATAGCAATCGCTAAACAAATGCCTAAAGCAATAACTAAAGTTACTTGGCGCAATAAATCAACGCCATTTAGCGAACTTAAGTAGCCTGATTTCTGTTCTTGTTGATCGTCGCTATCGCTTTGGTCCATTTCACCAGTAGCAAGAGCCAGATCGGTTGATTGATTAGATTGCGCCACAATAATTCTCCACTACCTAGTTAAACAGGCATGTTCATGATTTCTTTGTAAGCTTCGACAAGTTTATTACGAACCTGCACTGTCGCTTCAAATGCAACTGACGACTTTTGAGAAGCAATCATTGCTTCAGCCAAAGACACGCTTCTGTCGCCTGTTTCTACCGCCACTACTTTTTGTTTAGCGTCTTGCTGCAAACCGTGCACAGTATTAATTGCATCCGATAGCATATCGCCAAATTGAGCGGTTGATGAGGCTTGTGTTTTTACTGGCAGTCTTTCGATTTGATTATTACGGCCAGCCTCTAAAGCCATTGATTGCATTTCTTGAAATACAGCGCTGTTTTGAATTTTCATAATTTGTCTCTGACAATGCAGTTAACTCTTAACATGAATAAAGCACAAAGCATGCCAAAAAATTAAATTAATAATTTCAATGAGTTGGAAGTAATTTGACAAGTCAGAGTTTTGACAGCCCTAAATTCAATAGCTAAATTTAGGGCAAAAATGATGTTATGCGGGGAGTGAAATACCTAAGTCGCGCATCTGCGCTAATTTATAACGTAATGTACGAGGGCTTATACCTAGCGTTTCAGCGACATCTTTTCGCTTACCTTGGCATCTTGCTAACGTTTCTAAAATAATGCGATGCTCTTTATCTTTTAGCTCATCCTTATAACTTCCCGTATCAACAGCCAATAAGTCTTGTTTTGTTGGCTCGGCTGGAGATGACTGTTCGTCATAATACGCTGAACTCATAGTGCCTTGGTCAATATCTCTATTAGTAGCATTTACTTGCTGCTGACTAGTATTTTGCGCGCTGACAGATGCAGGCTCCATTACAAAATCTGTCGCCGCTATGTTTTCAATGAAAATAGCATGCTCGTTTAGAGTATCCCCAGTCCTAAGTATTAACGCACGTTGTATTACGTTATCAAGCTCACGCACATTACCAGGCCATGAATGAGCAAGTAATTTTTTCTCTGCGGCACTATCAAGATAAGCCATAGGCTCTTTACTTTTGTTTAAGTGGCGCTCAATTAAATGCTTAGCCAATACAAGGATATCTCCAGGTCGCTGACAAAGTGGTCGCCACATCAAAGGAAACACATTAAGCCTGTAATATAAATCTTCTCTAAATTGGTTTTCGGTAACCGCTTCTTTCAAATCGCGGTTACTTGTTGCAAGTATACGTACATCTAACTGGATTGTTTTTCTTCCACCTAAGCGCTCTACTTCGCGCTCTTGCAACACACGAAGTAGTTTAGCTTGCAGCCCTAAATCCATTTCTGTTATTTCGTCGAGCAATATAGTACCGCCTTGCGCTTGCTCAAACTTACCAGGACACGCTTGAATTGCGCCTGTAAACGCGCCTTTTTCATACCCAAATAAGGTTGCTTCAAGCATATTTTCAGGAATTGCTGCACAGTTAATTGCCACAAACGGCGCATCGCATCGGTTCGATTTATCATGAATATACCGTGCAAGCACTTCCTTACCTGAACCACTTGGGCCTAGCACCATAACGCTCGCATCAGAGCGTGCAACTTTACTTGCTAACTCTAAAAGTTGAATACTGCTTGGGTCGGCAACAATGGGGCCGTCGGTCTCTTTTGCTTTTTCAGGTAAGTATCGACTTACCATATTGAGTAAAACTTCAGGTGCAAACGGCTTTGCCATGTAATCAATAGCGCCCAAGCGCATAGCCTCTACTGCATCATCAATTGTTGCATACGCGGTCATCATCAATACGGGTAAATCAGGGTGATTTAATTTAATACTGCGTAGTAAATCAAGCCCACTCATAGTGCCCATTTGTACATCACTCACCACCAGCGAAAATTGCTCTTTTTTCAGCAATAACATGGCTTGCTCTGCACAATTAGCCGCAATACATTCAATCCCCGACATTTCGAGTGTATCAATTAGGGCTTCACGAAGCCCTGCATCATCTTCTACAACTAAAATAGTGTTACTCATAATGATTCCTCTAATTTAGATGCGGTGCGAATAGGTAAAAGCAAACTAAAGCATGCTCCACCGCCTTTATTATTAGTCACGTCAACACGCCCTTGATGTGCGTTTGCAACTGAACTCACAACAGCAAGCCCTAATCCCGTACCTTGACTTTTAGTGGTATAAAACGGTTCAAATATTTTTTCTGCTTGAGTTAAATCAATACCTGGGCCGTTATCGGATACACTGATACGAACAAAATCTGGATTTTGCTCGTCAGTCGCAGCACTTAATTTTACTTCAGCGCCTGCCCCAATGACTTGAATACTGTTATGGATTAAATTTTGAATTGCGCTGGCTATGGCTGATTTATTGCCTGTTATTTGAATATCTGGCTCTGGGAGGTTAACAGCTAAATGACTGTCATTTAGTGTCACCATAGCATCAGCACCCGCTTTTACCTCACTGAGTAACTGCTGCATAGACACTTGCTCAACAACTTGTTTGTCGCCACTTTTGGCAAAAAGTAGCATATCGTTTACTTGAGTTTCTAAATCTTTTAAGCGTGACATCAACTTGCTTTGAAAATTATCGCGAGATGCCTCGGGTAAACGCTTAGAGCCCAAATTAGCAGCATAAAGCATGGCCGCTGAAAGTGGGGTTCGAACCTGATGTGCAAGCGACGCCACCATTTTACCCAAAGCACTTAGGCGCTGCATATGAGCAACTCGCTTTTGTAAACGGCGTGTTTCACTCAAATCGGTCATTAAAATTAGCTGGCCCGGCTCGGGCGCTAACGCTGTTATATCAAGCTTAATTAAACGGCCATCTTTAAGCGATACTTCGTGACCATCGTCTTGATGCGGTCTAAAAGAGCGTTGAATAACGCTAAACCACTTTTCACCTTCTAAAGGTTCGCCTAACATATCAATGGCTATTTGGTTGGCCTTTGCAATCATTCCTTTACCATCAAGCACAACCACACCTGCGGGCATGGTATCAACTAAATGTGAAAGCCAACTTGCTTGCTGACGCAGATCGCTTAACTCACCTATGTACTCCTCTTGAAGTAAACATGGGTTATACTGATTTGCAGAAATAAACTGTGGTTTAAGCACGCTCGCAAGGGCCATAATCAAATCTCGAATTTGTATAGATACAGAGCTTAATGCACAATGTGTACCAAAATTTATTTACATTATTTTCATTGACTTACAATAATAATAGCGTGACATAAAAATGACGCGCATAAAAAGGAATATGTATGAGTGAGCAAAAAAAATGCCGATGTGCTTGGTTAGACGCCACCAAGCCCGATTACGTTTTATATCACGATTTAGAATGGGGCGTCCCTGTTTACGATGACCAAACACTGTTTGAATTTATAACGCTAGAGTCGGCTCAGGCAGGCTTAAGTTGGTATACCATTTTAAAAAAACGACAAGGATATAAAAATGCATTTGCTAATTTTAATGTAGATAAAGTCGCGTTGTTTACCCAAGACGATGTTGAGCGTTTAATGCTTGATGAAAATATCGTACGAAACCGTTTAAAAATTAACGCCACAATAAATAATGCCAAGCAATTTATAAACATTCAAAAAGAATTTGGCAGTTTTAGCGCGTATCAATGGCGGTTTGTTGATAACAAACCGATCGTGAGCAATTTAAATTATACCGAAGAGACGCCTGCAATCACCAAAGAATCAACAGCCTTCGCAAAGGATTTAAAAAAGCGCGGCTTTAAATTTTTAGGCCCTACCACGGTATACGCTCATATGCAGGCCTGCGGTATGGTTAACGATCATAGTAATGACTGCTTTAGAAAAGATGAAATTATACAGGCGTTTAATGGGTAAGTAATTTGCTCACAAAGAGGTTAAGAGGCGCTGCGCTTTTGAGAAGTAACGTAAAATTTAGTTATATTCACTCATTTACCCTCATTTTTCAGATATGTGTTTAAGTAATTAAAAGCTACACTTTTCACGCAAGTAAGCTCAGCGTCTAGCATCAAAGTCTAAGTTTGCGTTTATCTTGTAGACGCCAAGCTTGCTTGCGCGACGGGCAAAGCCCGTAAATTAATTGCTCAAAAATGAATAAAAATAACAAAGAGTATTTCACCATTTTCGTACTGCTAATCTCGAGAAAGGTTATACTTTTTCATTTTTTCGACCAGTGTTGTACGTCTTACACCTAATATTTCTGCGGCGCGCGCAACAACGTAATCAAAACGCTCTAAAGCTTGTGTAATTAAGCTTATTTCAAGCTCTGCTAAATACTCTTTAAGCTCAATGCCATCTTCGGGTAATACGCCTGAGCCAGCTTGGTTAAATTCAGGCTCTGGCTCATTGTCATAATCACTAAACCCTGTGCTGAATATATCGTTAAAGGCATCTTTTTCCATAAGTTCTTCAGGGTATTCAGGCTCATAAGCATCTACCTCAATGTAACGATATTTATTGGGTAGATCAGGGATGTCCACTACTTTTTCAGGGAACATTATAACCATTCGCTCAACCAAATTCGCAAGCTCACGGATATTACCCGGCCATGCATGCTCTTTTAAACTTTCGATTGCTCGCTCAGTAAATTTAGCTGTCGTGCCCGTTTGCTCGTTTACGCGACGCATTAACTCCTTAAGTAGTAACGGAATGTCATCAGCACGCTCACTTAACGACGGGTTCTCTATAGGGAATACATTTAACCGGTAATATAAATCTTCACGAAAGCTGCCAGCTTCAATCATGGTTTCGAGGTTGCGGTGTGTTGCAGCAATAACACGTACATCAGCTTGAATCGCCTTAGTACCACCTACACGCTCATAGCTTCGTTCTTGTAATACGCGTAAAAGTTTAACCTGCATTTGTAGCGGCATATCACCAATTTCATCTAAAAACAGCGTACCGCCTTGCGCCAACTCAAAACGGCCTTTACGCGCAGAAATAGCCCCTGTAAACGCCCCTTTTTCGTGGCCAAAAAGTTCACTTTCTAGTAGTTCTGCAGGTATAGCTCCACAGTTTACAGGCACAAATGGCCCCGTACTTCGTTTAGATAGCAAGTGAACGTTACGTGCAACCACTTCTTTACCAGTACCTGACTCACCTAAAATTAAAACGTTTGCATCTGTTTTTGCTACTTGTTCAATTAAAAAACGAACCTCTTTTACAGCTTGTGTTTCACCTACAAGGCCATCAAAAGATTTATGTGGCTGAGTATTTTTGTGCTCCCCCGGCAACATACGATGATACTGCTGGCAATCATGAAGCAACTGTGTGGTCACTTCATGATTAAATGGCTCACAAATAAGTCCAACTACATTAGCAATGCTAAGTAATGGTCTTAACGTTTCACCTATTAATAAAAATGGAAGTGTTGGGTAGCGCTTAATTAAGTTTTCGTGATCGAGAGACTGTAAAGCCCCTAAAATGACCATGCATTCATGCTGCTGATATTTTGCACACTCTTGTTCAAAGTTGTCTTCATCTAAACGATGAGTCGCCTCACCGATAAAACCAAGTGATGCATTTAACCCAATAGAGCGATTGTTATTATTATCTAAAATCAGGATCATAGTTAGCGAGCCGTGCTTCACTCTTTAATTTAATTAACTAAATTGTAAGCCAGTTAAGCACGGATGCAAGTGATAGCGGCAGTTTTTTGACATAAACGCCAAAAAACAGACGCACTCGTTAATTCAGTCATACTTAAGAATTAACTATTAAGTATTAATATATAACCCCCCATATAAAAGCTAACTAAAAATTTAAATCATTAATTACCCAATACACAAAATATATAAGCTATTATTTACTTAAGTTAAAAGTAACAATGCCGATAACTATACAAATGTAAAACGCTTGGCACTAATATTGCTTTTTATTTTGATATAAGTTTTACATAATTTTAGTCGTTAAATTTTAGGATTTTCCCATGGCACATGTCTCACTGAAAAAATACAGTCAAGTTCGTGCAAGTAACATTGCAGAAATGGCCCCGTATGAACAAATAAACCTTATTTTTAGTAATATTATTGGCCGCTTAGCTGCTACTAAGGGTTTTATTGAGCGCAAAGAAATAGAAAAAAAAGGCGAAAATCTCTCTGCCTGCATTTTATTATTAGGTGCACTGCAAGATGCGCTTAACTTAGAAGTTGAACAAGACCCTAGCATTTCAAGTAATTTATTAGCACTTTATGACTACTGCCAAAGACGCCTTGTGCAAGCAAATGTAGATAATGACATTGAGATTATTTCTGAGGTAGCTAACATTATTAAAGAAATAAAAGAAGGCTGGGATAGTATTCCTGTCGATCAGCGTACTCCTGCGGTATAAACTAATGGCTTTAGAGCAAATAGGCAAAGCTGAGTACATTAACCAATTACTCAGCCAAATTGAAGTATTAGTGCAAAGCAATAAAGCTAATGAAGCTAAACCAATTATGGATACTTTAAATAGTGAGCTTAAGCGCTGGTGCGAAAGCGAAACCCCGCCTAACGCCAAACAGCTTATGGCAGTTCAAACCAACATAAACAACATTAGCAAACAAGCAAATGCTGTAAAAAATGAATCATCTAAAGCCATAATTAAGCAAAAAAAAACAGGTAAAGCTATCTCTGCCTACAAGTCAGTTTAACTAAGTATCGCACAGCGCTATTTAAACTTAATTGGGCATAAAAAAAACCGTTTATAAAACGGTTTTCTTTATATAGGGACTTACAAATTTTTACTAGTTATGAATTGTTACTCACCACACCAGGCATATTTTCAAGCTGCGCTTGCACATAACTACTTGTAGAGTTAAGGCTCGCGACTAGTAAATCCATCGCGTTGTACTGGGCGTATAACCTGTCAGATAACGATTCCATTTTACTCGCAAGGCTGAGGCGCTGATCATCTAAATCGTCTAGTTGGTTAGTTTTACTGTCTATACGGTTTTGGATAATGCCGTCAGAGTCTGTATAAAAGCTCATAAGCTCATCAAAAGATTGCGCAAAACCGCCCTCGTCTTCGTCATCACCTACAAAAAACTGCTGTACTAAATCAACGTTAGATTCTATTTGCTCGTTTAGTGTTTCAGTATTGAGTGTTAAAACACCATAGCGATCTGTTTCAACACCTAATTGCGAAAGTGATAATGAATTACCATCACCTAAATCTACTGATTCAGTTATTTCACTACGTAGTTTTGACATAACACCACGAAGGAGTGAATCACCCGCCATTACACCTGCGCCAGCTTCACTAGATGCGCCTAAATTGTTGCTCAGTTCTAGCAGCTCATTATAGCTTTCGATAAAGCTATTTAAACCTGCTTGTATATTATTATTATTTTCAGTGACTGAAATATCACTTATATCGTCATCAGCATCATGCAATTTTTTAGCGGTAATATCCACGCCATCAATTACATTACTAAACTCATTCGTATTACTTGATACCGTTAATGTGCCATCAATTGTTATTTGTGCATTTTGTGCAGCGTTCACTTCAGTTAAGTTTGTAGTATGGTTTAGTGGGTCTGCGTCAGACACATCGTAAGCTAACCGTGAAAGCCCACCTGTATCGGTATTATTACCATCGTCATCTTGTACCGTAATAGTAATTGCGTTGTCTTCACCGGTTTCTTTACTAGTAAGTACTAAATGCTGGCCTGAGTCACTGGTTACTATAGTCGCCACCACCGAGTCGTTACTGTCATTGCCTGTAAAAGGGCCGTTATTAATTTGGTCGCGTAAATCTTCTAAAGTATTAGTTGCCGATAAAACAGTAGAAAAACTGTTTTCACCAGAGCCTATTGTAATTATACCGGCGCCAATAGCTTCATCGGCTGCAAATGCAGGAGATGATAATTTATGCGCTTGTGCTAATGCATCTACCTTTACATTGTAGCTACCTGGTTGAGCGTCTTGATCAGCACTTATCGATATAAAATCATCATTACCAGATGCTGTACGCTTTTGATAATTATCGCTGTCGCCTAAAGCTTCCATTGATGTTTGTACTTTCTCAAGGGCAGACTTTAATGCTCCAACAGCTGATATATCAGTAGTTAAATTACTTTCGGTAGTATTTAAACGAGCTTCAGCAGGGGCCTGCTCAGCATTAACTAATGCATCCACAATGTCTGATACCGCTAAGCCAGAGCCCAAACCATTAAACGAAATAGACATACTTCACCTCTTTAAATACCTAAAAATAAGCTAACTTAGTATTAGTAATTACAACTACCGACTAAACCGTTTGATCAATTAAAATACCAGCAGATTCAGACAGTTTAGAAACTAGGCTTAATACTTCCTCAGAAGGGTATTGCTTAATAACTTCGCCACTGTTTTTATCGAGCACTTTGATTACATCACGGCCTGAATCTTCATCAACTTTAAATTGCAAACTGCGATTCATTTCACCCATAAAATCCTGCAATTGTTGCGCCATTTGTTCTAGCTGTTCGCGCTCTAACGGCTGAATATTTTCATCTTGATTATTATTGTTGTATTGATTTTGCTGTAATTTTTGTTGATTTTGAGCATCCGTCTGCTTTACATCATCAACCGCTCGCTCAGTCAAAGAACGAGCAGCTTGCCCCGCTTGCTTATCATCACCAGCAACGGGGGTCGGTAATGTTGTAATTTCTGCGTTTGAAGTAATTGTATTCATAACAGATTCCTATTTTTCACTTAATTAAACCAACAATAGCTTAGTTTATATTCTTAAACCACAAAAGGAGGTAGCTAAAGCCACCTCCTTTTTTAAAATACTAATACTGACTTTATGTATTAGTTAGCTAACCATTAAGCTATTACTTTTAACTTATTAACCTAATAAGCTAAGTGCTGTTTGTGGTAACTGATTCGCTTGCGATAAGATTGATGTACCTGCTTGTTGCAAGATTTGGTTTTTCGTCATTTCAGCTGTTTCGGTTGCAAAGTCTGTATCTTGAATACGGCTACGTGAAGCAGATACATTTTCAGAGATATTAGATAGATTGCTAATTGTGTGACCAAAGCGGTTTTGAATCGCACCAATATCTGCACGTTGTGAATCAATAGCTGAGATAGCACCGTCAATTGCTGCTAGAGCATTTTGAGCACCGTCTACTGTTGTGATATCAACATCAGAAATTTTACTTAAAGTAGATGCACCACCTCCAGCATTTAAGTCTAAAATTTCATCTACAGTTGTTCCTGAAATATTAAATGCCTCACCTGAAGATAGTTTAAGCTCAGAAGCAACTGCTGCGTCTGCTGCTGCATCAGTTGTAGCATTTGTGCCTAAAGTAACTGTCCCTGCTGTGGAACTTCCTACAACTTCGATACCATTTACGCCTGTTGCTTTTATAGAAATCGTTCCATTGTCATTAGAAGCCTCAATACCAACTTTATTCAGTTGTTCTGCAAGTTTATCTGCATCACCATTAAAAGCAGCTAAATCAAAACTATCATCACCAATGTTTAATGTTCCAACCGAAGCAGTAGTAAGATTTGATAACGTTGTTTCAACAACAGCCTCTGCCTTTACTCCCCAACCGGCAGTATTTATACTGCTCGCAATGTCATTTGCACCAGTATCGGCAACAACAGATACAGATTTATCAAAACCAATAGCTTTCAAAGTATCAGCTGTAACATCACCTAGTATAGTATCAAGATCAGTTGCAGCAGCAGTACCCAAAACATCAGCGGCCCCTTCTACAACTTCATTACCAATAGCGTCAGAAGCTACGTTTCCGAGTGTCATTGAAATAGTTTCATTTGCATTAGAGCCTACTTGAAACTTGGTAGTACCAAAGCTTCCATCTAATAATTGCTTACCACCAAATGAAGTTGTATCCGCTATGCGTGTTAATTCAGTTTGCAATGCAGATACTTCTTTTTGTAGCGCATTTCGATCATCATCAGAATTAGAACCATTTGCTGATTGCAATGCCAACTCACGCATACGTTGCAATATGTTAGTTGACTCATTCATCGCGCCCTCAGCTGTTTGCGCCATTGAGATACCGTCGTTAGCGTTACGCTGTGCTACTGCTAAACCATTTACTTGTGAGGTTAAACGGTTTGAAATTTGTAGGCCTGCCGCATCATCTTTTGCGCTATTGATACGCATACCTGAAGCTAATCGCTCCATTGATGTAGCAAGGTCAGAACCTGATTGCGATAGGTTACGTTGAGCGTTTAATGAAGATACATTCGTGTTTACTGAAATCATAATAAAACTCCTGATTACTTTCGTAATATTGCTGTTTTGATTTAACCAAGAGCTGTCACAATTGCATGCTCAAGCTCTGTACTGATTAAGTTAACGGCAGATGATTTATTATCTTTAGAAGTATTTAACAAATAAATTAATTTACTTATCAAAAAATTCATAACAAACTGTTTTAAAACAAAAAAACAATTTAAATTATTTCAAATGTAGATCAAACGTTATACTTAAAGTGGATTTTCATCACCTAAAAACAAAAAACGCACTTGATAAAGTGCGTTTGTGTACCTGTTATTAGTTGACCTAATAATTAGCCGCCTAATAAACTAATTGCTGCTTGTGGTATTTGATTTGCCTGAGAAAGTATTGATGTACCCGCTTGTTGTAATATTTGGTTTTTTGTCATCTGTGCTGTTTCTGTAGCAAAATCGGTATCTTGGATACGGCTTCGCGACGCAGATACATTTTCAGATATGTTTGCTAGATTACTTATCGTATGCCCAAAGCGATTCTGTATTGCACCCAAGTCAGCTCTTTGACTATCAATGAAGTTGATCGCCCCATCAATAGCTGCTATTGCGTCTTGCGCAGTATCTTGAGTTAAAACATCCAAGTCACTAACTTTATTTAAAGTTGATGCGCCCGATGTTGCAGTCACAGATGAGCCAAAAACCTCGTCCATAGCTGTGCCTGTAAGTCCAAAATCATCCCCAGAACTTAGCTCTAATGTAGAGGTAACGCTTTGTGCACCAGCAGGAGTTCCTGAGCCAAGTGAAGCAGTCCCTCCTGTAAATGCCGATAACTCTACGCCATCTATATCTTTAGCGGTTAAAGTAAGTTGAGAAGAGCTATCAATCGTAGTCTCAATACCAACTTTATTCATCTGCTCTGCTAGCTTTTCAATATCGCCATTAAATGCAGCTAAGTCAAATGTGTTATCACCTAACGTTAATATACCACCTGAAGATGAGTCAAAAGCAGATAATGTTGTGGTTACAGATGCTGTAGCCTCAATACCCCAACCTGCATTATTAACTTGCTCTGCTGCAGTAGCAGCACCAGTTCCATCTGCAATCGTTATTGAGTTATCAAATCCAACCACTCCGACTTCTACACCTGCATTAGTCAATCTGGCTAAGCTTGTAGCTAAATCTGTATTTTCAGCATCTCCAAACACTGTACCACTACCAGTCACTACATTATTCCCAATATCAGCAGCAGCAACGCTCCCCATTGTCATAGATATAGTTTCATTAGCATTCGCGCCAACCTGAAACTTTTTCGTACCATACGAACCATCTAATAACTGTTGTCCACCAAATGACGTTGTATCGGCTATGCGAGTTAGTTCAGTTTGCAATGCACTTACTTCTTTCTGTAAGGCTGCTCTATCCGAATCAGAATTTGAGCCATTCGCAGATTGCAATGCCAGCTCGCGCATACGCTGAAGGATATTAGTTGATTCATTCATTGCACCTTCAGCGGTTTGCGCCATTGAAATACCATCATTAGCATTTCGTTGAGCAACAGCTAGGCCATTTATTTGGGACGTTAATCTATTTGAAATTTGTAGGCCTGCGGCATCATCTTTTGCGCTATTAATGCGCATACCAGAAGCTAGGCGCTCCATTGAGGTTGCTAGGCCTTCACCAGATTTTGTTAAGTTGCGTTGTGCGTTTAGTGACGACACATTAGTATTTACTGTTAATGCCATTTTACCATCTCCTAGGTTTAAACAGAGTGTGGTTCAACACGTTTTAACAGGAACCACTATTCGATAATTTCTAATTATTAGAAAAGCATTTACTGTGCCAACTTTAAGATACATATAACACCATGTTTTAAATGAATTTTTAAAGGGTTAGTTATAAGTTAATAATAAGTTATCTATTTAGCGGGAGTGACGACAATTTATTGCCGCTATTTTTAGGGAGGTTTTTGCCGCTTTGTATTAACTAAAGCGGCAAGGTATTTCTGCTTATAATCAGTTTATAAGTAATCAAATAAAGAAAGGTTTGTTAAACGGCCAAACGTGGCTTGCGATGCTTGCAGTGCAGTTTCTTGTTTAGTGAGTTCACTAATAGCTTCTGCCATGTCTACTTCAACTAAGTCAGATAGATTACTTTTATTTTGTATATCTTGTGCAAGGTTAGAGTCACTTACTCTTTCAAGTGCATTCATACGCCCGCCTAAACTTGCTTGTGTAAATACAACTTGCTCGCTGGCGTTTTGTAATTGCACTAAGCCATCAGCAAGTACTTGCTGAAAGTCATCACCTTCAAGTGTGCCATCGTTAAGGCCGGTAATAAGTGCTTGTAGTGTATTGAGTACGTTTTCTTTACCTGGCTTTTCAAGGCTAAAATCGAGTTGGCCTGGTGCTGTGCCTTCAAATTCAATTTTCATACCTGCAAAGTCGATAGGCTCATCAGTAACTTCACCCGTTACTGTTGGTGTTAGTGGAGCACCATCTCTGTATATTTCGTAAGTTTGGGGATCGTCAGCCGTAGCACCCGGGCTTACAAGTACACTATATGTATTTGCAGTCGCTGAGGCTGTTGGGTCTGCGTTGTAATTTGCTTGATGGAAGTTGTCAAACTCAGTTTGGCCATCAACATAAACACTTGCCGCTGTAATAGAACCCGAGACTGTGGCTGCATTTGACGCAACATTCAAGCGTGCATCAGTTTTCTCGAATGTATCAAAACCGTTATCGCTAGATTTAATACTTACGCCTTCAGCAATGGTAATTACATGCTGGCCTTGATCTCCGTTATAAGTATATTCACCCGTAGTAGAGTCAAATTGGTAAGGTTGGGTACTGTCTTGGTAGCCTGAAAAAATAAACTTACCGTCTTCTGAGCGAGTATTCATTAAATTGACGAGTGTTTTTTGTATTTCACTCAATTCGGCGGCAATAGACTCTAAATCATCTTGTGTATAAGCACCATTACCTGCTTGAATAGTCAGCTCTTGTGCTTGTTGAATATTAGTATTTATACTTTGTAAGATGGTCTCTTCAGTTTCTAGGCGACCATTTAATTGGTCAATATTTTTAGAATGCTGCTCGTTTGTTTGTATTTTATTTGAATACAGCATCCCTTGCGAAACAGCAGCTGGCGCTTCTGAAGTCGTTAAATACTTCTCTCCTGTCGTTACTTGTTCTTGTGCATTGGCAACACTTTGTTGATTGTCGAGTATTTTATTTATATTGTTTTGGTACATTAAGTTATTTGATAAACGCATAATTACCTCGCCGCACTTAATAAGGTGTCAAAAATTTCTTGAGCTGCAGCCAATACTTGCGCTGATGCTGAATATGATTGCTGAAAACGCAGTAAATTAGCGGCCTCTTCATCTAGGTTTACACCCGAGAGCGACTCATACCACGCCTCTGATTGCTGAGCTAGTGCATCAAATGCACTTGCACTGGTAATTGCTTGGCCGGTTACTACACCTATATCGCTCACTAAGCCTGAATAGGCTTGATTAAATGTGTCGTGATTGTCGGCTGTAGCTGTAGTTACTACATTTTTACGAACTAATTCGCCATTTTGTAAATCAGCTAGCTTTAAACCATTACGGTTATCATCAAAGCCGCCTTCGTTAAATTCAAGAGTAAACGTGTCTCCAGTGGCTGGCGTGCCTTCAATGTCAAAGTCAAAGCCGTAGCTATCAAAAGGTGCGCCTGCTTGGGCGAGCATACCTTCAGCCGGAGGCGTAATAGTAAATGTTGAAGTACCACTTGCATCTGTAATTTGGTATTCGTTTGCAGTGCCTGTTTTAACTAAGGTTATTTCACCGTTTGTTAATCCCGGCCCCGAAGTAAAACCACCGGAGGTAACACTTGTTACCTCTCCTGCTGAAATAGTTGCTGTACTTGTATTGTCGATACTATTTGCTGTACGAATTGGTGAAGCAAGCGCTAGGTCTTCACCGCGACTGGTAGCAAGTGTAATACTGGTAGCGGCTTCTGAGTTTAATTTTATTTGAAACTGATCACCTTCAACACCACTCCCTGAAACGTTAATTTGTAAACCAAATGACTCTCCACTTGTAATGTCATCAGAGTTAATAACACCTGATGCTGGTATAGTAGCTAAAGAGGCGCTACCTACTGGTTCACCTTTATTGTCAATAGGTTGAATACTTACTTCATCAGCATTGGCGGTGTAGGTAATAATAAAGTCACTAGCCGGTAATTCACTGCCTTTGCCGGGTTCTATTGTGGCTGTCATATTAGTAACACCACCGCTATTATCTTTATACGCATAAGCACCGACAGTAGGTATATTAAATATATCACCGCCTAACTCGCCGTTAGCATCCATACCGAGTTTATTTTGTTCGTTAAACGCATCGGCAATTGCCAACCCCATTTGGCCTATTTGGTTTTGTGCTGGCACTAAGATGTCATCTCTAAATGCGAGTAAGCCGCCAATTTTGCCTTTTAATTTACTTGAATCTATTTCTAGCGGCACAGCTTTGCCGCCATTTACGTCAAGTGTGAGTTCTTTAAAATTAGGATCAGGGTCGCCCGACAGTGAAAACAAGTTAAATGTACCGTTTTCCATAACTAAAGATTCACCGCTGCCCATAAAGACGAGTTTTTCGCCATTAGGGCCATCAAGTGTTTCTATATCAACAAGCTCTGATAATTCACGAATCGCTAAGTCGCGCTGGTTATAAATAGAGCTTGCGTCTGATGCGTTATTTGTTCCGTTTACTACCGCTATTTCTTGGTTTAGCGTATTAATATTTTGAATTAATGAATTAGCCTCATCAGAAAAAATCTCGAGTTGTTCGTTCACTATGCTTTGCTGCTCAAGCACTATGCCTGAAAGTCTATCCATTTGATCAACTAGGCTTTGCGCATCAGTCATTACCAATGAGCGAGCAACAGATGAAGAAGGCTGGTTTAATGCCTCTTGCACGTTGTTGAAAAGCGAATTGATACCGGTTGATAAATTATTAGATTCTTCAGAAAAAATGGTATCTACACGGTTTGCCTCAGTAACAAATTGATCAAAAAACGTTTTATTAGAGGTATCTCTGTTGAGTTGCTCTTGGGCAAACTGGTTTAACAAGCGATAGGTTTCTCCTTTTCCTACCTGGTTATCGACCATAGTTGTATGCTCTGTGCGCTCTCGCACATAGCCTTCGGTATTTACATTCGCTATATTTTTACTTGTCGTTTGCAGTAGTTCCGAATTTGCTCTAACCCCAGAACTGGCAATGTTTAATAAGTTAAACGACATTTACTTTACTCCTTGGCGAATAACACTGGCTGCAACATCTTTTAATTGAGCACTGTTAAGCACTTTTTTTATTTTACTAGCGTAATTGGGATCCGTTGCGTAGCCGGCTTTTTGTAATGAATCTAAAAACTCGCTTGGCTTAGCTGTATTTTGTAATGCTTCTTGGTAGCGTGGGTTTTGGGTTAAAAAATCAACAAAGTCGTTTACGCTCTCTTTTATTGAGTCATAAGCTCTAAAGCTTGCTTGTTTTTTAACAGGCGTTCCTTGTTCAAACTCTAAGGTTACTTTACTTGCTTTTTCGCCATCCCAGCTTTTATCTGATTTGATATTGAATAAGTTATTTGAACTGTTACCGTCGCTTTTATTAATAATGTGCTTACCCCAACCGGTTTCAAGTGCTGCTTGTGCAACCATAACAGCAGGGTTTAAGCCAATTTTTTGTGCTGCTGTTTTAGCGTGTTCCCATACTGTAGTTACAAACTCTTCAGTACTTTTGAATGGCGCTGAAGGAGCTTCAGGCACTTTAGAATCGGTTTTATCGTTTTGAACATTAACAGCAGCTTTTTCTTCATTTTGGGTATGAGGAAGCGATGAGCCCGCACGCATATCACTTAAAAAGTCATTGGTGGTTCTCAAAACAGAACCCGGCATAAAAGTTTTGCCGTCTGGCGATAACTGCTGAACAATTAAATCAGCAAGGCCTAAAGACCCATTTGATGAAAGCTCAGTAGATAACTGTTGATCATGCATGTCTTCAAAAAACTTAACGCTACTTGAGTTAAGTGGGCTTTCTTTATCTTCAAACGCTTCGTTAGCTTTACGCATACTTTTAAGTAGCATTTGGGTAAAAATAGCTTCAAATTGCGCAGCTGCTTTTTTAAGAGCGGCTTTAGATGCATCGGTTGATGCATCACCACCGCTTAAGGCTTCTTTACGAAGTGAATCTAAATTGCCTAAATCAAAAAAGTTTTGTTTGTCTAGATGATTAGTTTCCATCAGCTTTTTGACACAATAATGAATAATACAAATTAAAATGCAAAAATTAAGCCAGATTGAAAATGTGAATGAGGGAGTGAAAGGGAAGCTTTAGCAAAGGCTTTGCTAAAGCTTAATAAATATTAAATAACAACAAGTTGACCGTTTATTGCTCCGGCTTCTTTAAGGGCCTCTAAAATAGCCATTAAATCGCCAGGCGCTGCGCCTACCTCGTTTATAGCACGAACTAAATCGTCTAAACTAACACCCGGGTTAAACACAAATGCACGCGAATCGTCTTCATTTACATCTATAATTGATTGCTGCGTTACAACGGTTTCGCCCTCAGCTAATGCATTAGGTTGAGCCACATTTTGTTGCTCTGAAATGGTTACAGTTAACCCGCCATGTGTTATTGCTGCAGGCTGTAACTTAACATTTTTACCAATCACAATGGTGCCTGTACGCGAGTTAACAATAATTTTTGCAGACATATCTGCAGGTTTAAATTCAAGGTTTTCAAGCGTTGATAAATAAGACACGCGTTGAGAAGCATCTCGAGGGGCAATCACACGAACAGACACAGAATCAATTGCTTTTGCACTGTTAGGGCCGACTAAATCGTTAATTGTTTTTTCAAGGCGCTTTGCCGTTGTAAAATCAGGGCGGTTTAAGTTAAACGTAATAAAATCGCCTTGCATAAACGGACTTTTAACTTCACGCTCTACTGTTGCGCCATTTGGAATACGGCCAACTGTTGGGGTATTAATAACAACCCGACTGCCGTCAGCGCCTTGGGCACCTAAGCCCCCCACTATTAAGCTACCTTGAGCTACGGCATATACATTGCCATCAGCCCCTTTTAAAAACGTTTGTAATAACGTACCACCGCGCAAGCTACCCGCACTACCAATAGATGAAACGGTTATATCAATTGTTTGTCCTGGCTTTCTAAATGCGGGTAATTCAGCATGTACAGCAACAGCAGCAACGTTTTTAATTTTAGGGCTTAAATTTGCAGGTAGCGAAATACCAAAATTGCTTAACATGCCTTTAAAACTTTGCTGAGTGAAGCGGCTCTGCTCACCCGTGCCGGGTAAACCCACTACTAAGCCATAACCTACCAACTGGTTCGATCTAACCCCTTCAACCATAGAAATATCTTTAATACGCTCAGCATGTGCCGAAAATTGGCAACCTATTAGCGTGATTAAACAAAATAACTTTAATACATTCATAATGAATGCCCTCTAAAAAGGAAAAATCGAGCTGCTGAAAAAGCGTGTTAACCAACCTGCACTTTGCGCTTCTTGTGTTTGCCCTTTGCCAGAGTACTGAATACGCGCATTGGCTATTCGGTTTGACTCAACCGTATTATCAGAACTCACATCTTGCGGGCGTACTAAACCTTCCAAACGAATAAATTCTTCGCCAGTGTTTAATGTTAACCACTTTTCGCCACGAATAACTAAGTTACCATTAGGTAAAACACGCATAACATTAACCGAAATATTGCCAAATAAGCTGTTTGATTGATTTGATTTAGAATCCCCCGTAAAAGAGGCGTCACTACCAATACCAAACTGAATACTGTCGCCACCTATATTCACAGGGAGGCCACCAAGCCCTATGACAGGGTCTAGGCTTGCATCAGATTGCTTATCGGTTTCGGTTTTAGCTGCTTTAGTAGCTTGAGTAGACTCTTGTAAATTTACAGTAATAATGTCGCCAGTACGCAGTGCTTTTCTGTCTGCGTATAAGTCGTTTGACACATTAGTATTAAATAACGAACCCGTTGCAACTACGGGTTCCATACTTGGTTCAGGATACATTGGCGCATAATAGGGGTCATCTTGAACAACATCACTATTTTGTGTTGAAACACAGCCACTTAAAAATAATGTACCTACCGCAAATAACATATAATGACGCATAATTCCCCCTACACCTTATAATTGCTGATTGATGTAACTCATCATTTCGTCAACAGCCGAGATGACTTTAGAGTTCATTTCGTAAATACGCTGCGTCTCAATTAGGTTAACCAGCTCTTCAGTTACATTTACGTTTGATGTTTCAAGTGAGCCCTGAATAATTGTGCCTAAGCCTTCTACACCCGGATTACCTTGCACAGGCGCGCCACTTACTGCCGTTTCGGTATAAAGATTTTGCCCTACAGGCTCAAGGCCTGATGGATTAATAAAATCGCTAATTGTAAGCTGGCCAATCACAACATTATCGGCTTGACCTGAAATACGAACTGATACCTCACCATCTTGTGAAATAGTGATTGATTGCGCATCATCGGGAACATTCATTTCTGGTTGCACTACATAACCAGATCCAGACGTGACAATTCGACCATCGCCATCGGTAGTAAACTGCCCATTACGCGAATAAGCAATATTGCCATCGGGTTGTAATACTTCAAAAAAGCCAGGCCCTGAGATCATCCAATCCAATGAATTCTCAGTGGTTAGCATATTACCCTGAGAAAAATTCTTTTGGTTAGCCACTACTTTTGCACCGGCACCTAGCATTAAACCAGAGGGCATTTCAGTGTCTTGCGACGAGCGCCCACCTGGCTGGTTAATATTTTGATAAAGTAAATCTTCAAAAATAGCGCGGCTTTTTTTATAACCTACCGTACTAGCATTCGCTAAATTGTTTGATATAACCGAAATATCGGTTTGCTGAGCGTCTAGCCCCGTTTTACTGATCCACAATGCTGGATTCATAATCGTGTCCTCATTTAAAGTTAAACTATGCGCATCAGCTGATCTTGTGATCTATCCAGATCTTCAGCTGTTTTCATCAGTTTTACTTGTAACTCAAATTGACGTTGATGGCTGATCATATCGACCATTTCGTGAACTGGGTTCACATTAGACATTTCTAAGGTTCCGCTTAATACTTTGACATTGGCAGAGGTATCAACAACCTCTCCTGCTTTAGGCCTAAATAAACCATCATTTCCTTTTTCTAGTTGAAAACTATTAGCTTCAACCACCTTTAAGCGGTCAACTTCTTCTAAAAACGTAGCAGGCGCCCCCTGCGGGCGAACTTGAATTGCACCGTCTTCACTAAATTCAATTTTTTCAATCGGTACTGGTAAAATGACAGGCCCGCCTTCGCCAATTACTTGACGACCATGGCTGGTCATTAACATACCTTCAGCGGTAATATTTAATGTACCCACCTTGGTGTAAGCTTCATTGCCTGAGGCATCTTGGACGCTTAACCATGCGTTATCACTCATTGCAATGTCGAGGTCTCTACCTGTTTCAACTATGCCACCAGAGGTCATATTAGAACCTGGGCGCTCTTGCATAGAAAACACACGTGATGGCAACCCTTCACCAAAAGCCTGCATAGAGCGAGCTTGTGCAAAGTCTGACTTAAATCCAGTAGTATTCGCATTCGCCAAATTATTGGCTTTAAGGGCCAGCCCCTGTAGGCTTTGTTTAGCGCCTGAGGCCGCAATGTAGACCATTTTATCCATAACATCGACTCATTAAGAAATCTATATATGGGTAAATGCAATATAAGTGCCAAATTAAATTAAAGCATGAATAAGATTTTAAGAGAGGAATAAAAAAGGCTGCACGTAGCAGCCTAAATAAATCAAAATATGATTATCTGATCTGAAGGATGTTCTGTTGAATAGTTGAGTTAACCTCAAGCGCACGAGAGTTTGCTTGGAAGTTACGCTGCGCACTAATCAAATCAACCAGCTCATTGGTTAAGTTTACGTTAGACTGCTCAAGAGCTGACGAATTAATGTTGCCTAGTGTGCCTGAACCTGGCTCACCCGCAATTGGTTCCCCCGAGGTCAAACTTTTTTTCCATGAAGTGTCACCTACTTGCTGTAGACCTTGCGAGTTTGAAAAGCGTACCATGGCAACTTGTCCCAAAAATGTTGAATCGCCGTTACTATAAGACGCCACTACTTTGCCGTCGGTGCCAATATCAATACCCGCTAAACGTCCTACTGTCGCACCATCTTGTTCAAGTGCTTTTACTTCAAAGCGACTTGCATATTGTGTTGGTACTTTATTGGCGGTTCCAGCCTGATCTCGCCAATTTATATCTATGTTAGCAGGAAAACTAGCTCCATTTGTTAACATATCAGATAACCCTGGTGTCCCTCCTCCACCGGCTACAATAGATAACGGATTAAATGTGTTACCTACATTAGGTGTTGTTGTGCCATTTACAGTTGTGGTCGAGGGTAAACCGCTCGAATCAAATTTAAACGTACTAATAGGCTCAAACGGAAGAGCTGCTGTTCCATCCTGTTCAACGCCATCACTACCAAAAGATTTGCCATCAAGCGTAGCATGTACATCCCATTGGTTTTCATCACCAGGGACTGATGGATCGTTCTTCACAAAGAAAAACTGAAGCACGTGAGGTTCACCCAAAGAATCATAAACAGTTGTTGATGTTGATGAATTGTATGTTGCGCTTTCAGTAGGATTAAAAGGAAGCGTTGGCGCATCTGCACGGGAGTCTAAATTAAATGAACTGTACACACTAGAGGTAGCACGTGGAGACCCGGACGAGTCTGGTATTTGTAGTGCTGAAGAGGTACTTAAGCTTACGGATGTTGTATCACCAGTTGCTTCGTCAACGGGGAACCCTTGTAAAAAATTACCCTTTGCATCAACAACAAAATTGTCTTTGTTTAATTTAAATGCCCCGGAGCGTGTGTAAGTAAAATCTTGAGCGCCTAAATCTTGACTCATGGCAAAATAACCCTCACCCGTAATCGCTAAATCAAGTGAGTTATTAGTAAACTGCAACGAGCCTTGGTGAAACTGCTGGGCAACCATAGTGGTTTGTACACCATCACCATTTTTCGTTTTACCGGCGCTAAATACTGATGATGCGTATACATCAGCAAATTCAGCGCGAGACTCTTTAAAGCCCGTGGTATTTACGTTGGCAATATTATTGGCGGTAACGTCTAAATCTTTTTGTGCGGCAGCTATGCCTGTTAATGCAATATTGAAGCTCATAATTGACCTCTAACCTATTAAATACAGCCTGCAAACAGGCGAAATATTATCAAACTCTATTACGCGATCTCTGCGACATCAGTCAGCCTAACCGCACCTTCTTTAGTGTTAATAATGATGCCGTTAGCACCGTTTATATTTACACTTTCAATATTCTTGAACGTAGCAATGGGTAAGCTTGAAAACTCACCATTTGTACTGCCTTCAGCTACAATATTGTATTCACCCTCAGGCAACCGCTCACCCGCTTCGTTTTTACCATCCCAAGCAAAGCGTATTGCACCAGCAGACTGTGAACCTAAGTCAATACTGCGAACTAATTGACCTGACTCATCAGTAATACGAAGCGTTAAGCTATCTACTGGGCTTTCTGCAACGACTGAACCTTTTGCTTCACCCGTTGCATTTAAATCTAAGGAATCCGACTCAAGTAATGCTTGCTTACCAACCAATGTTGATGCTTGCAAAGCAGAGTTAGATGTCATCGAAGCTGCTAGCGACTCAAAATTACTATTAAGATTTGAGATACCTTCAGCCATCGTGAAATTGGTCATTTGTGCAATCATTTGATCGTTATCAGCAGGTTTACTCGGATCCTGAAACGATAATTGCTGAGTTAACAACGAGAAGAAATCTTCTTGAGTTAACGCATCGCTTTGCTCTTCGGTTGTCGTTGGTGTTGTATCCTGCCAACGCAAAGAATCTAAATAGGATGAAGATGTACTAATATCGTTACTCATAACCTACCCTCGGTTAACGCTGACCTAGCAGCAGAGTTTTACTTAACATTTGCTTAGCTGCATCAGCAACTTGCACGTTTGTTTCATAAGAGCGAGAGGCAGAAATCATGTTCGCCATCTCCTCTACAACATTAACGTTGGGTTTGTAGATATAACCATTTTCATCCGCACTCGGGTGATTAGGGTTGTATTCAATCTGCAGTGGTGCACTGCTTTCAACAATGCCCAGCACTTTAACACCAACAGAAGAGCCCTGATTATTACTTACCGACTCAGAAGCTTTGGTAAGCTCTGCAGCAAATACAGGTTGTCGCGCTCGGTACGTTTTGTCTTGAGAAGAGCTAATTGTATTAGCATTCGAAATATTACTCGCAGTGGTATTTAAACGAACATTCTGTGCGCTCATACCAGAACCAGCAATATCAAAAACGTTATATAAACTCATAATTATTATCCTTGACTACCGAGGGCTTTATTCAGGCCTTTAAATTTGCCGCTTAAAAATTGTAAGCTGGCCTGATACTCCATAGCATTCTGTGTATACAAGTTCCGTTCCACCTGTACATCCACTGAGTTACCATCACCTGTATCTGTTTGATTTGGCGTACGAAATAATTCATCACCACCCACACTACGGGTACCACCACCAATATGTTTTTCATTAGTAGTTACCATTGTATTGCCGCTTTGCTGGTGTGATTTTGCCGCTTTTAATGCTGAGGCAAAGTTAATATCTTTTGCTTTGTAGCCCGGCGTATCAGCATTAGCAATATTACTTGCTAGCACTTCTGCTCGTTGTGAACGGATCAACATAGTATGCTGATGCACACCTAAAGCTTTATCAAAACTGATAGCCATAACCATCTCCAAAAAATTGACTTAACTTGAATAAAGCAATAAATAAGCCATTTATAATTGAGTGATTATATTTTTTGTAATCGAATGATTTAAAATGAAAAACGACACATGATGTGTCGTTTTGAAGGAAAGAAAAAAGGTTTATTTCTTTTGGTAAATAATGCCAGGGTTGCATCTAACCATATCAAATTCGTCACTCAACCCGGCCATTGACTCCGAAGCCCCTAAAAATAAATAACCTTTAGGATTAAGCGCTTGTGCAAATTGTTTAATAATTTTTGCTTTTACCTCTGGAGAGAAGTAAATAAGTACATTGCGGCAAAAAATAATATCGAATTTACCCATTAATGCATACGAATCTAGTAAATTTAAATGCCTAAAGCTCACTTGTCTTTTCAAAGTGTCGTTAACTTTTGCCATACCATTGCCGCTGTCTGTAAAAAACTTTTTTCGACGTTCTGCAGACAACCCGCGCGCCAAAGCTAACGCGTCATACTCGCCATTTTTACACATGTCTAGCATAGTGTTAGAAATATCAGTACCAATGATCTGAGCACCCATTTTTAAAACGTTAGGCTGCTTAGATTGAAACTCAGCTACCGACATAGCAATAGAATAAGGCTCTTGACCAGACGAACTAGCTGCAGACCAAATTTTTACAGGCCGCCTCAAATCTTTAAACTCAGGAAACAATCTGTTCTGAAGTAGCTCAAAGGGGTATTGGTCTCTGAACCACAAGGTCTCGTTTGTAGTCATCGCATCAACAACAGCCGCGCGCAATTGCCTCTCATGCGGCCCGAGTGTTTTGCTAACAAGTTCAGATAACGACCCTACATCAAAACGAGCCATAAGGGGCGCAAGTCTACTTTTAACCAGGTATTGCTTGTTTTCACCAAGAACAATACCGCATTGCTGTTCTAAAAACGAACGGAACTGATCGTATTCATTTTGCTGCAAGTCTTTATTATTCAAATTAGTAGCACCTGTTTTGATTATTCACAATGAACCCACTTTTTAACCGCCGTGGCTAATTCATCAGGGTTAAATTTGGCAATAAAATCGTCAGCCCCAACCTTTTCAATCATTGCTTGGTTAAATACACCACTCAGTGATGTATGCAAAATAACATGCAAAGGGGCAAGTTTAGGGTCTGCTTTTATTTCTGCAGTTAGTGTATAGCCATCCATTTCAGGCATTTCAACATCAGATATAAGCAAAGCAACACGTTCTGTAATATCTGTTTGACAATCAAGCTTGGCAATTTCTTTTAATCTTACGAGTGCTTCTTTGCCATTTTTAGCCAACTCAGTTTGTACACCCAGCGGCTCAAGTGCTCGTTTTACCTGATTTCGCGCAACCGCACTGTCATCAGCTATAAATACAATTCGTTCACCTAAATCTTTTTGAATGTCACCACTTTCAGCAACTTCAGAACTTACTTCTGTGTTAACAGGGCAAATTTCATTTAATATTTTTTCAACATCTAAAATTTCTACTAGCTCGTTTTCTATTTCAGTAACGGCGGTTAAATATGAATAACGTCCGGCACCAGAAGGTGGTGGCATTATTTTTTCCCAGTTCATATTAACTATACGTTCAACACCACCGACCAAAAAACCTTGCACTGAGCGATTATATTCAGCAATTATGATAAAGCTGTCTTTGATGTTATCGATTGGACGTCCACCTACCGCCATAGATAAATCTATGACAGAAATAGTTTGTCCACGAATATGAGCTACACCACGAATATAAGAATTCGATTTTGGCATACTAGTAAGCGGAGGACATTGAAGGACTTCTCTTACCTTAAATACATTGATCCCAAAACGCTGGCGCCCTCTGAGTTTAAATAATAGTAATTCTAGGCGGTTCTGGCCAACCAACTGAGTACGCTGGTTTACTGAGTCTAAAATGCCTGCCATTAAAATCTCCTTTAGAAAACAAATAATACGGAACGATAATTGCTTCCTACATATACAAAGCTACACAACATCGTGGGAGCGTCTTAATTTTGACGCAAAATATTTATACCCTGTTTGAAACCATAAGCATAGTCGAAACATTATGAGTTTGTTAAAAAAAATCAAAAGATACAGTGTTTTTTATTTTGTTACTAGCCTAGGAATGGCATTCCCTGTATCTGCACAAGTATTTACTAAAGCCTCACTACAAGAAATGGCTGTAAAATACATTGCTGAGCAAATTGGCGAACACGATAGTGAGCAAATACACCTCAGTGCATTGCCATTAGACAGCCGTATACCTGATCGTGCTTGTTCAACGACACCTGATATTATTTCATCAAGTGAACCACCGTTTAACAGACAAATTACAATACAAATAAAATGCGACGATGCACAAAGCTGGGCACAATACGTACATATAAAGGTGCTAAAAATGGCGCCAGTTGTTGTAACAACTGATAATATTGCGCGGGGTGAAGTAATAACCAGCGCTCACCTAACCATTGAGATGAAACCGACACACTTTGTAAGAGTGCAATATCAAGACGACCCTAAAGCACTTATTGGCAGTCGAAGTAAACGCAACATTCGCGAAGGGATGCCAATATTGCTCAATCAAATATGTATGGTATGCAAAGGTGATGCTATTAATATTTATGCAAGCACAAAAGGCTTAAAGATAAAAACAACCGGTGTTGCGCTTGAAGATGGCACTCTGGGCGAACAAATACTTGTAGAGAACAAAAAAACAGGTAAAGTTTTAAATGCGCGTGTAGATGGTGTAGAGTCTGTACAGGTAAATATTTAATTAAAAATAATATTAAAGTTTACTAAAGATATGCCGATATACTGGTATTAGTTGGGTAAATTATGGATCTTTATTATGGTTAATCAAGTCAATTCAGGTAATCAACAACCAAGCGCTTTAGCTAATGCTAAACAACAAAAGGTTGATTTGCAAAGAGATAATGCAAATACACAAGCGACTCAATCGGCTACACCTAAAGCTGCTAGCGATTCTGTAAGCTTAACACCACAAGCACAGCAATTAAAAACATTGCAAGAAAAAGCACAGCAATCTTCTGGTTTTGACAGTAATAAAGTTGCTGAACTAAAAAAAGCAATCACTGAAGGTAAGTACCAAATAGACAGTGAAAAGCTTGCCAAAAATTTAGCTGACTTCGAGTTTGATGTCTATGGCTGATCATAATAGCTTAATTATTGTTAAGCTAAACGAGCAAGATAAGTGTTTAGATTCTCTCGCTGTTTTATTAAACGACGAGCTAACAGCTATTGCCTCAAGAAGAGGTGAAGGTTTAAAAGAAATTACCCAACAAAAAATGACTTTTTTAACCAAATTAAATAGCCTAGACCAAGAGCTGAACAAGTTACTTGATAAGAATGACGAGCAGTCTGAAGAGCTTCCCGAGCTTATAGCCCAAGTTCGCAGTAAGTTAGAGAAATGCCAAAAACAAAACGAAGTAAACGCGCATGCAGCACATCAGGCGCAGCTTAGTGTAAAACAACTAAAAAACATTTTAATTGGTGCCCCATCGTCCACCACATATAATCAGTCTGGCGGTGAAGTTAACACCAACGGTCAGCTTGTCAGAAATTTAAAAGCATAAATTCAAAACGCTTCAGCCAAATTACCTACTTTTTATAATATTTAAACCTGCTAGTTACCGGTATCTCAAACTTGAAAACCCAAAAATTGAGGCAAGCTGCGTCAACTTTTTTGACTGAGGTTTTTGTACTCAGGTGAGACTGTTTAGTTGACGCATTGTAATATTTAAACTGCTGTATACTTAAAACTCTAACTTGCCTAAATACTAAACGTACAGCTGTAAAATTTATTGCGAACGTCAATTTATCAGTAATACGTTACTTTTTTTACTTCACGTGGTTTTATTTCGCCAATATATAAATCATGCACGCGCTTCATATTGAGTTCCAGCTCAGTGACGTATGTGTCGTCTACTGCATACGTTTTTATAATTTGTGCACCTTTAATAACGCCCTGCACTTTGCTTTCTAGATAATCATCCTTAGCGACTGCGTTTTCAACGCTCATACCCGCGGTTACCTTTTGCCCATATACTTGCTCTGTAAGCTCTCTGTATGCTTCAAGTTTAGAGGCTTTAATAGCCATAAGCTGCTTTTGTGATGCGCTTGCCCCTTTTTGTAAACTAATAGGTGCATAACCTACCGCTTTTAATACCGGGTAATTATTAGGCTCAACATATTTGTACTCAACATGCTTATCAAACACGCTGCTGCACCCACTCAAGGTTAAACACCCAAGTGTAATAACTAATGAAATTGCTCGCATAATTTTGTGCCCTAGTGAATTAATTACGGTGGTATATGCATGTTTAATGCCATTTATAACGTTATTTTTATTGATTAATAACATTGGTACAGTCCTTGCTGCCTCAAGGTAAAGCTAACGTTTATTTGGAGCAAAAAGTATGAAATCGTTTTTATTAAAGGCATTTGCAGGATTAAGCGCAACTGCGTTATTTACGTTTTCGACTTTTTCAAATGCGCAGTGGTATGAATCTACAGGGCACGCACTTATTCAAAACGACGACATAAGCGCGGCCAAATCTGCAGCTATAAAAGATGCCATAACTCAAGCGTTGGTTTTTTCTGGGGCGCGTGTCAGCTCAGTACAAACCTTGGTAGACGGCGTATTAATGCAAGATCAGTTAAAAATTAGTAGCCACGGCAAAATTCAAAAAATTGAACTTGTAAGTGAAAATAAATACGACGATAAATTTGCGATTACCCTGCGTTTAGATATATTTGCGCAAACAGAGCAATGCCCGCAAAGCAGCTTTAACAAGTTTGTTGCCGTAACACAAAGTCAGCTAGCTCATCGAGAGCAAGCTAGAATGGGTCAAATATTTGACGTAAACAAAGCAATCAGTAAACGAATATTCACCACCTTACAAAAATCAAAAATGAGCGCCCTACCCGTTGCTTATTACAATATACCTTTAAATGTAGATAGTTACTTTTCGCAGCAGTACGACTACTCAAAAGTTCAGCTAGAAGAAATATCATCTCGCACCAACGCTCAGTACGTATTACTGAGCCAAATTACAGACCTATCAACAAGCGATAAACTCAATAGCGATTATGCTTTTTGGCAAGACGATAGCTACCAACGCAACTACAAAATAGAGTTTAGCCTTTTTAATGGCACAACCTATGAGCAGCTTTGGAGCAATAGTTATCAGGGCCAAGGCACTTGGCCATTCGAAAAAACCGCCATCATTGATGTAAACAGTGATAGATTTTGGCAATCACCCTACGGTCAAAGTATACAAGATATAAATCAAACCCTAAGTTATGACTTACAAGCTGTATTAGCCTGCTTTCCAACGCAAGGTAAAATAATGCATATGGAAAACAGCAAAATAGTAATTAATTTAGGTAAAGCACATGGCCTAAAAAAAGGGCAAATGCTGAGCATTGCACACCATAACTACCTAACTGATGCAGCAGGTAATGTAATGCCTCACACCACTACAACACTCAACAAAATACGTGTAGAGCAGTTATATCAACAAACTGCGGTTGCAGTAAGCATTGACGACCAGCCCCTACCCGGCGTACAAATCAACGATGTAGTTGAAGTAATAAGCCAAGATCTTTAAAGCGCTTTAGCAAGCTGTGTTTTTAAATTAGGGTGAGCCGACAACCAATCACCCAACTGCTCAACCCCTGCCAAATGCGGATAATGCTTTCTGCATGCAAACACGACATTACGCTGCTGATTAGGAAATATAGGCATATAATCAATACCCGTGCGCTGTGTGCAAGCTAACTTTGGCACAAAAGTAACGCCATCATCCATTGCCACCAGCGCAAGTAACGTTTCTAAACTATTGCCTTTATATTGATTAGACACATCAACCCCTGCTGAAAAACAAAACTTTTGGGCTTGATCTTTAAAGCAATGGCCATCACTTAACATTAATAGGCTGCAACCCTGAAGATCGCTAAGCGCGACTTTTTTATGCTTAGCCAGCGCGTTATCTTTTGAAACAGCGACTAAAAAGTCTTCTTTATAAAGTGGAATAGTGTGGTAATGATTAAGCTCAGCTACATCGGCCAAAATTGCAAAATCAAGCTCACCATTGTTAAGCGCATCTAATATGGTGGCTGTTTGCATTTCAATAAACGCAAATTGGCTATCTACAAATGCTTCTTTCATTGAAGTTAACAAAGTTGGCAATAAATACGGCGCAATAGTTGGAATAATACCAATTGTTATCTTACCTTGTAATGGTTCATTAGAGGTAGAAGCCAGCTCTTTGAGTATTTGAGTTTGCTCTAAAATAACCTCTATTTGCGCTAATAAACGTACACCTTTAGCAGTTAGGGTTACTTGTTTGGTTGAGCGGTCAAATAAAGTAACACCTAATGTTTGTTCAAGCTTTTTAACCTGCCCACTCAGTGTAGGTTGACTAACAAAGCACGCATCGGCTGCTTTACGAAAATGTTTATGTTGTGCTATGGCTTTAACGTATTCAAAGTCTTTTAAGTTCATGTTCAGCTCCACCCTGATAGCTTTTGACTATCAGTTTAATACAAACAAACGATTAGAACTATATTTAATTTTTCGCCATAATGGCTTTAACAAATCAAGAGGAACTAAACCATGTTAAAGAATATTGAAGGTCAAACAATCCCAAACGTTACATTTGCAACACGTCAAAACGACGAATGGAAATCGGTAACAACAGACGAGATTTTTAAAGGCAGAACCGTTGCTGTGTTTTCACTACCGGGTGCATTCACCCCAACATGTTCATCTACTCACCTTCCTCGCTATAACGAGCTAGCTGGTGTGTTTAAGCAAAATGGCGTAGATGAAATTGTATGTTTGTCAGTTAACGATACATTTGTTATGAATGCATGGGCTGAACACCAAGAAGCGCAAAACATTACTTTACTACCAGACGGCAACGGCGAATTTACAGACGGCATGGGCATGTTAGTAGACAAAAACGATTTAGGCTTTGGTAAGCGCAGCTGGAGATACTCTATGCTGGTAAAAGACGGCGTAATTGAAAAAATGTTCATCGAACCAGACCTACCAGGCGACCCGTTTGAAGTGTCTGATGCAGACACCATGCTTGATTACATCAACCCTAAACAAGCTAAGCCTGAGCCAGTGAGCGTTTTCACTAAGCCCGGTTGTCCATTCTGTAAAAAAGCAAAAGAGCTTCTTACAGAAAAAGGCTTTGCCTATGAAGAAATTGTTATGGGTGCAGGTGCATCATTAACAAGCCTAAAAGCAATCTCTGGCCGCGACACCGTTCCACAAGTATTTATTGGTGGGAAACACATTGGTGGCTCAGACGACCTAGAAAAATACTTTGCTTAATAAGTAATATTAAATAGGGGCCAAGTGCCCCTATTTATTAAAGGAAAATACAATGAAACAATTGCAAACCGACGTAGTAGTTATAGGCGCAGGTACCGCAGGACTCAGTGCATACCGAAACGCTAAACAGTTTACCCCTAACGTACTTATGATCGAATCAGGTCCTTATGGTACAACCTGCGCACGCGTAGGGTGTATGCCAAGCAAATTATTAATAGCTGCTGCAGAAGCTGCGCACGCTATAGAAATGGCACCTGCATTTGGTGTGCATAGCTCAAAGCCGGTAATAGACGGCAAAGCAGTTATGGCACGCGTTAAAAGTGAACGCGATCGTTTTGCTGGTTTTGTAGTAGAAGCCGTTGATGAACTACCAGACGAAGACAAAATTAAAGGTTACGCTAAATTTTTAGATGCAAACCGCGTACAAATAGATGACCACACCATTATTACAGCCAAGCGGTTTGTTATTGCTACAGGCTCTCGCCCTTCTTACCCTGGCGTATTTAATAATTTTGGTGACAAATTAATCATTAACGACGACGTATTTGAGTGGGACGACCTACCAGAATCTGTTGCCGTATTTGGCCCGGGCGTAATTGGCCTTGAAATAGGTCAAGCACTTAGCCGTTTAGGTGTTAATGTAAAATTATTTGGTGTAGGTGGTGCAATTGGTCCACTCACCGACCCCGTAGTAAAAGACTATGCAAATACAGTTTTTGCAAAAGAGTTTTTTGTTGATACCGACTCAAACGTATCAGACATGATGCAAATAGGCGACAAAGCGCAGCTTACTTACACCGACAAACAAGGTGAAAAACACACCGAACAGTTTGACTATGTACTAGCCGCAACAGGCCGAGTTCCTAATGTAGACAAGCTAGGCCTCGAAAACACAGGTATAGAACTTGACGAACGCGGCGTACCGCATGCCGATCCGCACACAATGCAATGTGGCGAATCAAACATATTTATAGCCGGCGATGCAAGCAACATGATCCCGCTACTTCATGAAGCGTCTGATCAGGGAGCCATCGCAGGGCAAAATGCAGGGCGTTTTCCAGATGTACGTATTGGCCTGCGCAGAGCTAAAATTGCCGCTGTATTCAGCGACCCACAAATTGCCATGGTAGGCGAAAGCTTTACCCAAATAACAGACCGTTTAGGCTCATGTGGCTGTTTTGAAGTGGGCGAAGTCAGCTTTGAAAACCAAGGCAGAAGCCGCGTAATGCTTAAAAATAAGGGCCATATGCGTGTATACGCAGAGCAAGGCACCGGCTTATTTTTAGGCGCCGAATTTATTGGCCCACAAGCCGAGCACATAGCGCATCTGCTTGCATGGGCAGTACAAAATAAAATGACCGTACCACAAATGCTTAATATGCCATATTACCACCCGGTTATTGAAGAAGGCTTACGCACCGCACTGCGCGATTTAAACGCTAAGCTTAAGTTTGGCCCAGATATCATTAACCACTGTATGGAATGTGGCCCAGGCGCATAACTTACAAAAAATAAACACTTGCTATCAAAAAGCCAAAACGTCTGTTTTGGCTTTTTTATTTATATAATTTTTAAGCACTGGTATCTCAAAAAATAGTTTAGCTGTTACACTTAATACGTAACTTAATTAAAAAGATGGAATAGCTATGCCCAATAATAAATTTAGACTAGTCACTCGTAGCGATTTTGATGGCCTTGTATGTGCTGTACTACTAAAAGATTTAGATCTAATTGATGACATTTTGTTTGTACACCCAAAAGACATGCAAGATGGAAAAATAGACATCACCGCTAACGATATTACCACTAACCTTCCCTACGTAGCGGGTTGTCACATAGCATTTGACCACCACTTAAGTGAAACCGTTCGAAACGCAAGCGACATTAAAAATCACATAATTGACCCTAAAGCGCCTTCAGCTGCGCGAGTCGTTTACGACTACTACGGCGGCGCCGAAAAATTTCCTAATATTTCAGTAGATATGATGGACGCTGTAGATAAAGGCGACGCAGCTCAGTTTTCTAAAGATGAAATACTCAATCCAACCGACTGGGTGTTAATGAACTTTATAATGGATGCCCGCACAGGCCTAGGCCGCTTTCGCGAATTCAAAATTTCAAACTACCAGTTAATGATGAAGCTCATTGATGCATGTAAAGATCAAAGCATCGACGACATTTTGCAAATGGAAGATGTTGCAGAGCGAGTTGCGCTTTATAATGAGCACAACGAAAAAGCAAAAGCACAAATAACACAGTGTGCAACAGTGCATAAAAACCTAGTGGTACTAGATCTAACTCAAGAAGAAACCATTTACGCCACTAACCGTTTTGTAATTTACGCCATGTACCCCGACTGCAATATTTCAATTCATAAAATGTGGGGGCTTAAAAAGCAAAATGTAGTGTATGCAATTGGTAAGTCAATTACTAACCGTAGCTCAAACACAAACGTAGGTGAGTTATGCCTTAAATACGGCGGCGGCGGCCACTTAAATGCAGGCACCTGCCAAGTAGAGACCAGCCAAGCCGACACAGTACTCACTGAGCTGATAGATAAAATCACTAATGATGGTTAATTACTAACCTGTCTCTTATACACATCTCCGAGCCCACGAGACAAGAGGCAATCTCGT
>OJHO01000027.1_pt1 | contig 84558 bp, 84 predicted proteins | sample 1595311 | NCBI WGS metagenome assembly OJHO01 (sample SAMN05416879, study PRJEB24817) | seawater metagenome | isolation source: Sea water | place: Canada:Atlantic | collected 2013-11 | reverse complement strand
CCACCGGATCACTATGACCTACTTTCGTACCTGCTCGACGTGTCTGTCTCGCAGTCAAGCTAGCTTATGCCATTGCACTAACCGCATGATGTCCGACCATGCTTAGCTAACCTTCGTGCTCCTCCGTTACTCTTTGGGAGGAGACCGCCCCAGTCAAACTACCCACCATACACTGTCCCTGATCCGGATAACGGACCTAGGTTAGAACTCCAAACATACCAGGGTGGTATTTCAAAGGTGACTCCACAGAAACTAGCGTTCCTGCTTCAAAGTCTCCCACCTATTCTACACAAATAGGTTCAAAGTTCAGTGCAAAGCTATAGTAAAGGTTCACGGGGTCTTTCCGTCTAGCCGCGGGTAAACTGCATCTTAACAGCTATTTCAATTTCACTGAGTCTCTGGTGGAGACAGTGTGGCCGTCGTTACGCCATTCGTGCAGGTCGGAACTTACCCGACAAGGAATTTCGCTACCTTAGGACCGTTATAGTTACGGCCGCCGTTTACCGGGGCTTCGATCAAGAGCTTCTCCGAAGATAACCCCATCAATTAACCTTCCGGCACCGGGCAGGCGTCACACCATATACTTCCTCTTGCGAGTTTGCATAGTGCTATGTTTTTAGTAAACAGTCGCAGCCACCATTTTATTGCAACCCTCTTTAGCTTATGGAGCAAGTCCAATCACCTAGAGGGCGAACCTTCTCCCGAAGTTACGGTTCCATTTTGCCTAGTTCCTTCACCAGAGTTCTCTCAAGCGCCTTAGAATTCTCATCCCACCCACCTGTGTCGGTTTGGGGTACGGACGCTTATTACCTGAAGCTTAGAGGGTTTTCTTGGAAGCATGGCATCAATCACTCCGGACTCCGTAGAGTCCTCGACATCACATCTCAGGTTTAATGAGTTCCCGGATTTTCCTAAGAACTCGCCCTACATGCTTAAACATACATATCCAACAGTATGCTGATTTAGCCTTCTCCGTCACCCCATCGCAGTAATAAGCGGTACAGGAATATTAACCTGTTGTCCATCGACTACGCCTTTCGGCCTCGCCTTAGGTTCCGACTAACCCTGCGCTGATTAGCATTGCGCAGGAAACCTTGGGTTTTCGGCGTGGGAGTTTTTCACTCCCATTATCGTTACTCATGTCAGCATTCGCACTTCTGATACCTCCAGCAAGCTTCTCAACTCACCTTCACAGGCGTACAGAACGCTCCTCTACCATGCGTGTAAACACGCATCCGTAGCTTCGGTATGATACTTAAGCCCCGATAAATCTTCCGCGCAAACCGACTTGACCAGTGAGCTATTACGCTTTCTTTAAAGGATGGCTGCTTCTAAGCCAACCTCCTGGCTGTCTGTGCCTTTTCACATCGTTTTCCACTGAGTATCATTTTGGGACCTTAGCTGACGGTCTGGGCTGTTTCCCTCTCCACTACGGACCTTATCACCCGCAGTGTGTCTCCCGCAATTGCACTTGTTGGTATTCGGAGTTTGCAACGGGTTGGTACCTCGGGATGAGGCCCTAGCCGTAACAGTGCTCTACCCCCAACAGTGATATGCGAGGCTCTACCTAAATAGATTTCGAGGAGAACCAGCTATCTCCGGGCTTGTTTAGCCTTTCACTCCGATCCACAGCTCATCCCCTCATTTTTCAACATAAGTGGGTTCGGGCCTCCAGTAGGTATTACCCCACCTTCACCCTGGCCATGGATAGATCGCCCGGTTTCGGGTCTACTCCTAGCGACTAATTCGCCCTATTAAGACTCGGTTTCCCTACGCCTCCCCTAACGGTTAAGCTTGCCACTAAAAGTAAGTCGCTGACCCATTATACAAAAGGTACGCAGTCACACCACGAAGGTGCTCCCACTGCTTGTATGCATACGGTTTCAGGATCTATTTCACTCCCCTAACAGGGGTTCTTTTCGCCTTTCCCTCACGGTACTGGTTCACTATCGGTCGACAAGTAGTATTTAGCCTTGGAGGATGGTCCCCCCATGTTCAGTCAAAGTTTCTCGTGCTCCGACCTACTCGATTTCACTTTTAATGCATTTTCGTGTACGGGGCTATCACCCACTATGGCCAATCTTTCCAGATTGTTCCACTAACACAAAAAAAGCTTAAGGGCTGGTCCCCGTTCGCTCGCCGCTACTTAGGGAATCTCGGTTGATTTCTTTTCCTCTGGGTACTTAGATGTTTCAGTTCCCCAGGTTCGCTCCACATTACCTATGTATTCAGTAAAGGGTGACCATTAAAAATGGCCGGGTTTCCCCATTCGGAAATCTTCGGATCAAAGGTTGTTTGCTACCTCCCCGAAGCTTATCGCAAGCTACAACGTCCTTCATCGCCTCTTGTCGCCAAGGCATCCACCGTATGCACTTATTCACTTGACCATATAACCCCAAAAAGGCTATATATCAGTAAATAACGTTCATTATGAATTACTTTAGCAGCATGAAATATGCGATATCACATTTCATACTAATTAAAAATATCTTTTAGCAAACTAGGTGCTAAAAAATACATGTACAACTTTCCAAATTTTTAAAGAGCTATTAACACTAATGTCAATTCAATAAACCCTCATTAAAAGGCTTATTGAATTGGTGGAGCCAGACGGGATCGAACCGTCGACCCCCTGCTTGCAAAGCAGGTGCTCTCCCAGCTGAGCTATGGCCCCAAATAGTATTACGAGCGTGGTGGGTCTGGGTGGATTTGAACCACCGACCTCACCCTTATCAGGGGTGCGCTCTAACCAACTGAGCTACAGACCCTAGCTCGGGTGTATATCAAGTAATTTGTGTGAACACTTATGCAATGTTTATGTCATAGAAAGGAGGTGATCCAGCCCCAGGTTCCCCTAGGGCTACCTTGTTACGACTTCACCCCAGTCATGAATCACAAAGTGGTGAGCGGCCTCCCGAAGGTTAGCCTACCCACTTCTTTTGCAACCCACTCCCATGGTGTGACGGGCGGTGTGTACAAGGCCCGGGAACGAATTCACCGCGGCATTCTGATCCGCGATTACTAGCGATTCCAGCTTCATGCAGTCGAGTTGCAGACTGCAATCCGGACTAGGATCGACTTTAAGGGATTAGCTTACTCTCGCGAGTTTGCGGCCCTCTGTATCGACCATTGTAGCACGTGTGTAGCCCTACCCATAAGGGCCATGATGACTTGACGTCGTCCCCACCTTCCTCCGGTTTATCACCGGCAGTCTCCTTAGAGTGCCCAACTAAATGGTGGCAACTAAGGATAAGGGTTGCGCTCGTTACGGGACTTAACCCAACATCTCACGACACGAGCTGACGACAGCCATGCAGCACCTGTCACAGAGTTCCCGAAGGCACTCTACTATCTCTAACAGATTCTCTGGATGTCAAGGGTAGGTAAGGTTCTTCGCGTTGCATCGAATTAAACCACATGCTCCACCGCTTGTGCGGGCCCCCGTCAATTCATTTGAGTTTTAGCCTTGCGGCCGTACTCCCCAGGCGGTCAACTTAATACGTTAGCTGCACCACTAAGCGGTAACCCGCCCAACAGTTAGTTGACATCGTTTACGGCGTGGACTACCGGGGTATCTAATCCCGTTTGCTACCCACGCTTTCGCACCTCAGCGTCAGTATTGGTCCAGAGAGCCGCCTTCGCCACTGGTGTTCCTTCAGATCTCTACGCATTTCACCGCTACACCTGAAATTCCACTCTCCTCTACCATACTCTAGTTAACCAGTTTCAAATGCAGTTCCCAGGTTGAGCCCGGGGCTTTCACATCTGACTTAATTAACCGCCTACGCGCGCTTTACGCCCAGTAATTCCGATTAACGCTTGCACCCTCCGTATTACCGCGGCTGCTGGCACGGAGTTAGCCGGTGCTTCTTCTGTAGGTAACGTCAGGGTAAGCAGTTATTAACTACTTACTTTTCCTCCCTACTGAAAGTGCTTTACAACCCTAAGGCCTTCTTCACACACGCGGCATTGCTGCATCAGAGTTTCCTCCATTGTGCAATATTCCCCACTGCTGCCTCCCGTAGGAGTCTGGGCCGTGTCTCAGTCCCAGTGTGGCTGATCATTCTCTCAAACCAGCTACGGATCGTCGCCTTGGTGAGCCATTACCTCACCAACTAGCTAATCCGACATAGGCTCATCTATTAGCGCAAGGCCCGAAGGTCCCCTGCTTTGCCCCGTAGGGATTATGCGGTATTAGCCTGGTTTTCACCAGGTTGTCCCCCACTATTAGGTAGATTCCTATGCATTACTCACCCGTCCGCCACTCGACGCCTGCTAGCAAGCTAGCATCGTTTCCGTTCGACTTGCATGTGTTAGGCATGCCGCCAGCGTTCAATCTGAGCCATGATCAAACTCTTCAGTTTATATTTTTCGACCTCTTAAAAGGAGGTCTAGATCTTGCTCAATATAGAATTAAACGTATTACTTAAATTAAAACTTAAGTGTTTAACCTATATTGATTATTTTTAAATAACTAAACAATCAACACAAGTGTCCACACAAATTACTTGATAAATTTTTAAAGAGCTGGTTCAAATATTCTCCTGAACCGGGCCAGCTATTATATTCATTTGCTTTTCATTAGCAAGTTATTTTTTAATTAATTTCATTAAATAATAACGAATTTTTGAGCTGATTCTTCTTGGCTTTTTGTTGAACTTTTCAACTGCTTGCCTAGAAGAGATGCGTATTATAGGGACAATATTTAAGCGGTCAACTTTTATTTCACCTATTTATAACAATAATCTTTAAACCATTGTTATTTTTGATATTTTTCTTTTTCCTACCTGTATTAAGTACTCTCTATTCTTATCTAATGGGTGGTGTTTGTCTTGCACCTTCTCACCGTCCACCTTAACAGCAGACTGCTTTATCATTCTATATGATTCAGATGTACTACTTGTTAGCCCCGCCTCTTTCAAAATGTTAGCGATTGGTAGCGCTTCTTCACAGTTTATTTGTTGCTGGCTAATGTCTTCTGGTAGCTGCCCATGTTTGAATCGGGACTCAAACGCTTCGTATGCTTTTCTAGCCTTATCTTCATCATGAAACCTTTCTACTATTTCAAGTGCCAATTTGATTTTAATATTTTTCGGATTCTCTTCCCCATCCTCACACTGTGTTTTCCAATCTTTAATGTCTTCTATGACTCTAAAGCTGAGCAGCATGAAGTACTTCCACATCAAATCATCTGAAATTGACATCAACTTTCCGAACATCTCATCAGCTGGGTCGTTTATACCTATATAGTTATCCAACGACTTTGACATTTTCTGCACGCCGTCCAATCCCTCAAGGATTGGCATTGTTAATACTGACTGTGCCTTTTGCCCATAATGCTCTTGAAGTTGACGACCAACCAATAAGTTGAATTTTTGATCTGTACCCCCCAACTCTACATCTGCCTTTAGCGCTACTGAGTCATACCCTTGTATTAATGGGTATAAAAACTCATGTATCGCAATCGGCTTACCGCCGTGATATCGCTTATTAAAATCATCCCTTTCCAACATTCTTGCTACAGTATGTTTAGCCGCCAACTGTATTAAGTCTGCCGCACTGAAATCTGACATCCAAGTTGAGTTAAATACGATTTCTGTTTTCTCAGGGTCTAGTATTTTAAAGATTTGCTCTTGGTAACTTTTTGCATTCTCTATGACATCTGCTTTAGTCAATGGAGGGCGGGTTGTTGATTTACCTGTAGGATCACCAATCATTCCAGTAAAGTCACCAATCAAGAACAAGACATGGTGACCCGCATCTTGAAATTGTTTAAGCTTATTAATTAATACGGTATGACCCAAATGTAAATCTGGCGCCGTTGGATCAAACCCCGCTTTAATTCTTAGCTTCTTTCCAGAGGCAATTCGTTTGTCGAATTCTTCTTCTACTAATACTTCATCTGAACCACGCTTCAACTGCTCTAGCTCATTTTTTAACGAGTCATTCACTGTTAGGTTTTCCTTATAAATTAGGCTATTTGGCTACGCAAGATACTGGATATGGGATTAAAATCAAGCCCATACTATCAATTGCCAGTCAAATACTTCTCGATTGAAGTTCTATCATTTTTAACTATACTTAATATACAATGCTAGCGATTCTGGCTATCTGTGTAAAAACAACCAACCAAAATACATCAATGATAAATAAAATCAGTCAAATAAATCGCGATTATAATTCGAGCTATTCAACCGCTCGTGCATCAAAACCTAAACTACCTATTGCTCTAGCAGCCAGTACATTATTTTTATTGGCTCTTGTCTTTGTATTTAAATTTTATTCCCCTAGCCAACTTGATTCACCCGCTAAACAACAAGTCGTTTCCATAAAATTACCGGCATTACCTGCTGGCACTGACGACATTATCGAGCCTTTGGATGTTATTAATCATTCGAAGCAATCTTCCACTAATGCTCTTAAAACAACCAACGCGCTTAACAATAACGTTAGTAAACATACTGTCAAAGCTGGCGAAAGTCTTGCCAAGATTTTCCAAACCCAACATTTCTCACCTTCTACACTATATAAGATGATGAATTCAGGGAAGGCTGCCAAATCACTGAAGAGCATCAAACCCGGCCAACAACTCTCTTTTATTAAAAACAAATCGGGTGGCTTTTTATCACTTGAATACCAAATTGATAGAATACAAACATTAAAAGTTTCAAAAACAGACGCCGGGTTTAATACTGAACTGTTAAAAAAACCTGTGGAAATTGCAACTGATACGGCTTCAGTCAAAATAGAAAACTCTTTATATTATGATGGCAAACAGGCAGGCATCTCTGATAAAACCATCATGGAACTTGCCAACATATTTGGATGGGACATCGACTTTGCCCTCAACATTAGAAAAAATGACTCTTTCGCCTTGATTTATGAAACCAAGTTCATTGAAGGGGAAAGGATAGAGAATGGTCAAATTCTGGCTGCCGAGTTTATTAATCGTGGCGAAAAATATCAAGCCGTACGTTTCGTTGATAAAGACGGCCATGCTGAATACTTTTCTCCCGATGGAAAAAGTATGCGTAAAACATTTTTACGCAGCCCAGTAGACTTTGCCCGTGTTAGCTCTCGCTTTAACTTAAGAAGGAAGCACCCTGTGCTTAATCGTATTCGTGCTCATAAAGGCGTGGATTATGCCGCTGCTTCAGGCACACCAATTAAGGCCACCAGTGATGGTAAGGTTGTTTTTCGTGGACGAAAAGGCGGTTATGGTCGTGTCGTTATCTTAAAACATGGGCAAAAATACAGTACGTTATATGCGCATATGTCTAAGTACGGCCGCTATAAAAATGGCAGCCATGTTAAACAAGGGCAAGTCATTGGTTACATAGGCAAGTCTGGCTTAGCGACCGGCCCACACTTGCATTACGAGTTCCGTTTAAACGGTGTTCACCGCAATCCATTAACAGTGAAGTTCCCAGCTGCAAAACCTGTTGCCAAAAACCAGTTAGCTTCATTCAAGCAACAAACCAGCCCTTTAATAAGCCAGCTTGAGCTTGCTAAACAAACACAGCTCGCGCTTAACTAAGTCTTCTACTGGCACTGCTAAACTTGATAGCCCTTCATTGCCTTTGAAAACATGAGTCGACACCTATACATTGGACTAATGTCTGGCACCAGTCTTGATGGATTGGATATAGCACTCGTTAATTTTGAAACAAAACAACCAGTTTTATTAGCTCAAAAACTCGCACCTTACCCAAAAGCCTTACTCAAACAACTAAAAGATCTATGCCGACTCCAGACAACTAGCTTTAATAAACTAGGCTCATTAGACATTATATTGGGCGATTTTTATGCTGATGCCGTTTTAGGTTTTATGCGTGATAATGACATAAGGACTAGTGACGTTATTGCAATTGGTTCTCATGGTCAAACTATTCACCACGAGCCAAATGGCACCGCTCCTTTTACACTTCAAATTGGCGACGCTAATCGCATTGCCGAAAAAACCGGCATTACGGTCGTCGCAGATTTCAGGAAACGCGATATGGCGGCGGGCGGCCAAGGCGCGCCGTTGGTTCCTGCATTTCATGCAGCGTGTTTTCAAAACGCTGAGCAAAATAGAGCTATCGTTAATATCGGCGGCATTGCTAATATCACTTTTTTACCAAAAAACAATAGCCACGACATTATTGGTTTCGATAGTGGCCCCGGCAACACGTTAATGGATCAAATTTGCCAGCAGCATTTTAATCAACATTACGATGAAAATGCCGCATTAGCAAAAACTGGCACGGTGAATCAAGCCCTATTAGCGACTCTTCTCGACGATGAATATTTCAAACTTCCATACCCCAAAAGTACGGGGCCCGAATATTTCTCAACTGAGTGGTTAGCATCATATACATCAGCACACGCAACCAACCCACAAGATACCTTAGCTACTTTATGTACATTAAGCGCGTTAACTATTGCTCATGCGCTCAAGCAACTACCAAACTGCTCATCGGTATACATTTGCGGCGGCGGCGTGCACAACCCCGTACTAATGGATGCGCTAAAAAAGCATATAGAAGGCTCAGTTGAAACAACCGATATTATTGGCGTTGACCCTGACTGGGTCGAGGCGATGGCTTTTGCTTGGCTAGCAAAACAAACATTAGATGGAAAGCCCGGAAACATTCCTTCTGTTACCGGTGCAAATAAAGCCGTTATTTTAGGTGCCATTTACCCTGCATAAGGGCTAATAAATTAGAACCAACGCCTTCTAGGCTAAAGCTTACGCCGCAAATGAAGACCCACATCCGCACGTGGTTGTCGCATTAGGGTTTCTGATGACAAACTGCGAACCTTGCAAATCTTCTTTAAAGTCCACTTCGGCTTTTTCCAGGTATTGGTAGCTCATCGGATCAATAATAACGCTCACGCCAGCCTTTTCAATGCCAAAATCATCTTCAGCAACTGTTTCGTCAAACGTAAACCCGTATTGAAACCCTGAACAACCACCACCAGACACATACACACGTAGTTTCAGGTTCACATTCCCTTCTTCTTCAATAAGCGCTGCTACTTTTTTTGCGGCACTATCAGTAAAATTTATATCGGCTTCTGCAGCGAATTGTGTCATATCTATCTTCTCTCTTTATGTGGGTTTTAATACTTAGTCTGTACTTGCCGCAGTTAGTTCAGCTTGAGTAGCGTTTGTTTTACTCGCATTGCGGCTTTTTGCTGTTTCGCCAACGCTCTTCAATAACTGTCCATTTACTTCTGCACCAACTGACATTTCAATTAAATTATACGCTACATTGCCGGTAATTCTTGAATTCTCTAGTAACTGCACACGGTCTGACGCCGCAACATCGCCTTTGACTTCACCATCAATAACAACAATAGGCACATTAACATTACCATGGATTGCGCCCATTTTGCTTAATGTAAGTGTTGCCATTTCTTCTGATGTTGCACTGACGTTTCCTACGACTTTGCCATCAATATGCAAACCCCCAGCAAAAATTACATCGCCTTCTATGACAGTCCCATCACCAATGATTGTTGATACATTGGTGGTACTAATTTCTTTTAACTTTTTGTTATCTGATGCAAACATCACTCAAATCCTTTCCTTAATTAATCTTATACAACTAACGTTCTATAATGAATTGTAGCCCAAAAAAGAACTTATCTCGGCTTAAGCCGGTTCTTTTTTCATAACATCTTGCCAGAGCCATTTTGTTTCAGTATTTTTTGCTTTAGCTGAAGAAGGATCTAACGTAACAACTATCCGTTCAGGCGCAAACCCAACCGGCAATGCAATGTCAGCCGCAAGAACCTGAAAATAACGAAATGAAAACGCTAGTTTGGCACTGACTTGTTCTTGCACTAGTGCTTTAAACGGCAAACTAACTTCTTTCCCTTCTTGAAACCCAACGACCTGGACACTTAGCTTACCTTTAACAGCTCTTTTATTATTAGAACCTTGGGCAACAACTATCTGAAGATCTAAACGCCCATTATCTCCACTAGACACGTCAACACTATGCACATACGGTCCTTTAACTAGCGTTTCTGGTGAAACCACTCGTTGATAAAAGCCGATTTGTTCTTTGGCTTCACTCAGCTTGTCGTGTAATTCTGACAACGCATTTCTCGCATCGTTTCTCGCTTGTTGGTCAATCTTCTTGGCGCCTTCCAAGAAGTCTACCTGTTTTGTCAGTTTAGAATTTTGTGTTTTCAAATCTGCGCTTACTGTCTTTAACACATCTATTTCATCGACAAATTCAGCAACATCCCTAACTGACAAACGTCCTAAATAGAAAGTTAAAAGCAATCCAACAATAACAATAATTGGCACGGCTTTTTCAATAAAAGCACGTTGTTTCGACTTATGGTATGGGTGTGGGCAATCGTGTTTTAACATACCTGATAATTACGGATACAAGCCAACATGATGTAAGCCTGATGTTTCGTCTAAATCGAACATGATATTCATATTATGAATCGCTTGCCCAGACGCGCCTTTTACAAGGTTATCGATAACGGATAGAACAGTAACAATATTTCCACCTTGAGGCTGATGCACCGCTATTTGGCAACGGTTTGATCCGCGCACATCCCCTGTATCTGGATGCATACCAGCAGGCAGCACGTCAACAAAAGGCTCATCCTTATAAAAGTTTTCAAACAATGTTTGTAAATCGACATTTGAATCTTTCAACCGTGCATATAAAGTAGCATGAATACCACGAATCATTGGAACCAAATGCGGCGTGAACGTTAAAGACACCGGTGAGCTTGATTCGTTTTGTAGCTCTTGCGTGATTTCTGGCAAATGCCGATGACCTGGTACGCCGTATGCTTTAAAGCTTTCGCCACTCTCACTCATTAATCCAACGACACTTGCCGACCGCCCCGCCCCACTGACGCCCGATTTTGCATCCGAAATTAACATGGATGTATCGATACAGTTGCTTTTCAATAACGGCAAAAATCCCAACTGTGTTGCTGTTGGGTAACAACCTGGATTAGCGACAAGCATCGCACGTTTTATCGCTTGCCGATTTGTTTCGGGCAAACCATATACAGCGTCACTTAATAAGTCTGGGCAAACATGCTTTGCGCCATACCATTGCTCCCAAATAGCCACGTCTTTCAGCCTAAAGTCGGCTGACAAATCAATCACTTTGATTCCCGCATCCAGCAAATCTTTCGCCATGTGCATTGCCGTTGCATTTGGTGTGGCAAAGAAAACAACATTGCAGCTTGATAGACTTTCAACCGTAGGCTCTACAAAACACAAGTTATTAAAACCGCGTAAGTTTGGATAAACCGAATCAACTCTTAAGCCCTTTTCTGCGCGCGACGTAACCACGTCAACATCCACATCAGGATGCACCGCTAATAGCCGCAAAAGCTCAACGCCCGTATAACCCGTTCCCCCAACAATACCTACCTTAATCACCACACGTCCTCTATCTGTATTACCTAAATATAATGCCCATTTTACACTAGCGCTGTCTGATATACTTAAACGAATGCAAACACCCAAAAGAAGCTCACCCTTTTCAATACTTGCAGCTTGGAAAACCCACCTTGTTTTTTGGCTAGGTGCTATTTTTGTGGGCCTCTCATCTGTAGCGCTCACAGTAGGTAGCGAGTACATGAGCGATCTGTTTAGAGAATTATACAAACAATTCATCTACTACAGCTTTATCTTTACACCTGTTTGCTTAACCTTTTTGGCTTGGGTAACAATCAAGTTCTTTCCTGGTTCTGAGCGTAGCGGTGTCCCCCAAGTCAAAGCTGCGTTGCAACCTCTACAAAACCAAGGAAACATGCCTTTACTCAGCTTTCGCATTATTATTGGCAAATTATTGATTAGTATTGGCGGGATTTTCTCAGGGGCCTCTGTTGGTTTGGGTGGCCCAGCTATTCATATTGGTGCCGCGTTAATGACGTACTTTGGTCGTTTCGCCAACTTTGCCCCTCATTATCTAGAAAGAGGCCTTATTCTCGCCGGAAGCTCTGCTGGGTTTGCGGCCATTTTTAGCGCACCACTGGCTGGTATTGTTTTTGCGATTGAGGAAATGGGGCGGTCCTTGGAAGAAAAAACCAGCGGGCTCACCTTAACTGCTGTTATATTCGCCGGCGCAACCGCCCTAATAGTCTTAGGGCAATACGTATACTTTACCGATAGGTCCATTTCCTTCCCTTGGGGTAAAGCATGGCTTATTATTCCTATTTGCGGTATTGTCACCGGGTTTCTCGGCGGGGGCTTCAGCCTCATTTTATTAAAAGGGGGCAACGTTTTACGCTCCATTTCATTTTTAAGCCCACTTAGAATTGCCTTTTTATGTGGGCTTATAATAGCCACTCTTAACTTTTTTTCTGATGGCTTAACAGCAGGCACCGGCTATCAAGAAACCAAAACATACTTATTACATGCCGAGTATATGCCCGCAGAATATCCATTTATGCGAATGCTAGCTAACATGGCTACGTTTTTTGTTGGGATACCGGCAGGAATCTTTGTTCCTTCATTGTCAGTAGGCGCTGGAATTGGCGCTAACCTAGCCGAATGGATTCCTATCGCGCCGTTATCTGTTGTTATTTTATTGGGTATGACAGGCTATTTTGCCGGAATGTTACAATCACCATTAACCGCCTTTGTTATAATTATGGAAATGACCAACTCGCATGATCTTTTATTACCAATGATGGCAACAGCATTTATTGCCAACGGTACATCAAAGTTAATTTGCCCAATGTCGCTTTACGAAGGCTTAACTCAACACTATCTTAAAAAAGACAACGATGAACAAAAATAAAAAAACAGCCCTTTTTGTTTTAGTACTATTCATGGCCAGCGGTGCATGGGTTTTTTTTAGCGGCGATTTGGTTAAGAAAGCCCCCGACATAACGCTTAGCACTATTACTGGCGAAAAAATTTCTCTTAAGTCTCTGCAAGGAAAGCCAACATTGCTAACCTTTTGGGCAACTGACTGCCCTGGTTGTATAAAAGAAATTCCACATTTAAAGGCGTTACATCGTGATTATAAAGACAGTGGCGTTAAGATTATTGCCGTTGCCATGTATTACGACCGGCCAGACAATGTAATCGCCATGACCAAAGCCAAACAACTTCCTTACAACATTGCCCTTGACCCAATGGCAGAAGCCTCAAAGGCGTTTGGTAATGTTCGTTTGACCCCTACTAGTTTCTTAATCGCCCCAGATGGCAGCATCGCCATGCAGAAGTTAGGCGAGTTTGACGAATCCGACATGCGTCGCCGATTAGATAACTTCATTAAAAAGAGCTAATGTGGCTTAAAGCCCTACACCTGATTTTTATGGTGACATGGTTCGCTGGGCTCTTCTACCTCCCCCGTTTATTCGTTTATCACGCAATGAGTGAAGATGAAACAAGCAACCAGCGGTTTAAAATAATGGAACGTAAACTCTATTTCGGCATTATGACCCCTGGCTTAATTCTCACCCTAGGGTTTGGAATTTGGATGTTAACCGACTATGCATGGGTGGCTTTTGGGCAATCTGGCTGGCTCCATGCAAAGCTTTTCCTAATCGCCTTACTTTGCATTTACCATGTGTGGTGTGGAAAATGGCTAAACGACTTTAAGTACGATAAAAATACTCACTCCCACGTTTATTTCCGATGGATGAATGAAGTACCTGTTGCTTTCTTGGTCGCCATTATTATTTTGGCTACAGTTAAGCCTTTCTGAGTTGTACCTTGTATAATAATACTTTTATTTCCTATCAAAGAGATTGACCATGGCAAATACTGTTCAATGCGTAGTACTTAAAACTGAAGCTGAAGCATTAGAGAACGCACCTCATCCAGGAGAACTTGGCGAAAGAATCCTAACCAACGTTTCAAAAGAGGGTTGGAGCAAGTGGCTCGAGCGTTTAACAATGATTATCAACGAAAACGCGTTAAGCACAGCAGATGTTGAAAGCATTCAGTTAATTGAAGCGCACATGAAAGGCTTTTTCTTTGGTGAAGGCGAAATGGGGCAACTGCCAGAAGGTTTTCAATCTGGTTCAAAAAATGCTGCGCCTGCAAAAGGGAAGTAAAGAAACAACTTAACTACTAAGGATTTTAAAACTCGGCGTTATCCTTATATTGAGGCATTCAAACGCTTTTCTCAATGCCCCTTCTACTAACTCGGCTGTGGGTGCTTTTGCAAATATAAACCCTAAATAGCTCGACCCTTCTGGTAACGGAACCAGTTCGTATCCTTCACGCACACTAATACCAAGATCAGTAATATACGCCACTTTTTTTGCTTCGTGAATACCTTCAACTCGCCGTAATAACCCTTGTGCTGGAATAGGAATCATCAATACACCGACGCTGTTTTTTAGTGCAGGCACATCCACAGGCTTGCCCAGCGCTTGCAATAACACCAATTCTTCCAACCCCATGTTTAAGCCAAACTTCAACATGTCGGCGCAATCCCCGCCGATTGTGCGCGAAGCAATTTCTATAATGAATGCATTATCCCCTTGCACCCTTAGCTCTGCATGTATAGGCCCTTCTCGTAAGCCATAAGCTCCACATGCCTCAGCAACTCTATTTGCGATTAATAATTGCTCACTTTCTGATAAGCGCGTTGGCGTTATGTAATAACTTTCCTCAAAAAATGGCCCTTCCATGGGTTCTGGCTTATCAAAAATGGCCAGTTGTTTTAACTCCCCTTTGTGTAACAGGCCCTCAAATGCCACTTCTTTGCCATCAATATAAGACTCTATTAATGCATGGCTCTGTTCCATCTTATCGCTAACAACTGAAAGTATTTTCTCTAACCGTGCCAACGCTTCAGTACATTCTTGCTGGTTATCAGCTCTAATCACGCCCTTGCTTCCTGACATAGCTAAAGGCTTAACAACAACTGGGAAGTGTATATTTTGTAATTGTTTGGGAAGGTTTTCGAGGAGATTCACGACGCGAAAGGCTGGTATCGCAACATCACATGACTTAAGGCGGATTCTTGCCAAATCCTTACGACGAGTTAGTTCAGAAGATTCAGGGTCGTTTGCTGGCAAACCCAACACCTGAGCCATTTTTGCGGCCAAGCGTACACCGCCATCATCCGTTGTGATAACAGCATCAAATGGGCATGTTTTGTTTGCGTCAACAATGCGTTGCAAGCTAACAGCATCGTTATTAAAATCAATTTGAATACCACTGGAAACCGCACTGACTAGCGAATGTTCGCCTTGCGAAGCAACAACTAAATTAATATCCAGTCGCTCAGCTGCCTCTATATATGCATGAATTCTATAACTATTATGAGGTGCAACTAAAAGAACAGTAGCTGAGCTATGCGCCACAACCACCAGAAGCGCCACAAGCGCCACAAGTACCCGATCCACCTGTAGAAGAAAATACGTTGTTAAAGACAAAGCTCGCTTCGCCCATGCCTTTATCTACAAAGTCAATTTCAACGCCACGCATATAATTCAGCGCTACCGTGTCCACAAACACTTTATATTCGCCCGAGTCCAACACACTATCAAAAGGTGTTTTCTCATCAGAGAACGTCATCCCGTACGTCATGCCACCACAACCACCACCGGATACAAAAATACGGATTGCATCCATTTCATCACCCACATCGGCAAATAGCTCTTTAAGCTTTTCAGCCGCTGTGTCACTAATAACAATATCTGATGGTGTTAATGTTGAATTAAATGCTAATGCTGAGCCCATGTCGTTCTCCAAAAATAGTAATAACATTCATTATACGAGGAAAAACAATAAATAACCGTACTTGAGCATTTAAAATACAAAACTATTGTTGCAAATGATAATGATTCGCATTAAGATGCGCAACACGATTAATTAACTAGTAAGGATAGAACATGAAGCTCAACACATTAACTAACAAAACCTGCTTAGCTATTTTATTAGCCCTTGCCATAGCACCTCAAGCATCAGCGTTAACATTAGAAGACTTGGCCAAAAGATTAGATGCTCTCGAGTCACAGAATCAAAAACTATTGCAAGAAAACGCTAATCTACGCCAGTCAGTCCAAAAAACCAACCAAAAAGCAGACGCTGCCGTTGCCGCCTCTGAAGCTGTTGCGGAAAGCACCAGTGGTATTAAAAAACTAGCCAACTGGGCCGACAAAACGACAATTGGCGGTTATGGAGAACTGCATTACAACAACCTAACTGGGAAAGGCAGCGCTAGTGATAAAGACGAAATCGACTTGCATCGTTTCGTACTGTTTTTTGGTCACGAGTTTACCGATAACATTCGTTTCTTTTCTGAACTGGAAGTTGAGCACAGCATTGCTGGTGACGGGAAAAACGGCGAAGTTGAGCTGGAACAAGCCTATATCGACTTTGATTTAAACGACCAACACACCGCCCGCGCTGGTATGTTTTTATTACCCGTTGGCATTATCAATGAAACACACGAACCGCCTACGTTTTATGGCACAGAACGCAACCCTGTGGAAAAAAACATTATCCCTGCCACTTGGTGGGCAGCAGGCGCTGGTTTGCACGGCCAATTAGGTGGCGGCTTTAGTTACGATGCTTATGTGCATTCGGGCCTAGCCGTTCCAAACAGCTTTAAAATCCGTAGTGGTCGTCAAAAAGTCAGTCAAGCAGCCGCCAACGACCCTGCCATTACTGCCCGCCTGAAGTACACTGGTATTCCAGGTTTAGAAGTTGCTATTTCCGGCCAGCATCAACAAGATATAGGCCAAGGCTTAGTCGCTGGCTTAGACAGCGGAAACTTAATTGAAACGCATGCGATTTGGTCTACCGGCCCATTCACCCTAAAAGCACTATATGCGATGTGGGATATTGATGGCTCAGCAATTGAAGCCGCCGGCGCAGATAAGCAAGAGGGGTTTTACCTTGAGCCTTCATTTAAAGTCTCTGAAAAAATCGGTGTATTTGCACGGTTTAACCAATGGGATAATAAAGCCGGAAGCAATTCAGGTACTGCTGCTAACTCAGAAAAAGAACAATGGGATATCGGTGTTAACTACTGGCCACATGAAGATGTCGTTATAAAAGCCGATTACCAGTATCAAAACAACGATGACGGTGGTGACCAAAACGGCCTTAACGTAGGTATCGGTTATCAGTTCTAAACGTGCCTAATTCAACATGAAAAAAACATTACTAATTTGTGCATTACTTTTCATGCAACCTGCCATTGCCAAAGGGGTCTATCAAACCCCTTTGGCTTTTTTAGGGCAAACATTTAGCAATGACATTCCGAAACAATCGACGATTTGGGTTGATAAGGAACTCAAACACGTCATTAGCAATATTCTTCAACATAACCCGTCCTTTATTCGCGTTAAATATTGGCAGCGTGGCACAACTACCGCTTGGATTTTAGATGAAATTGGTAAAGAAAAACCTATTACTGTTGGGGTTGTTATTACCGGTAATAAAATTCAGCAATTAAAAGTACTCAGCTTTCGTGAGTCGCGTGGCTGGGAAGTTAAACATGACTTCTTTACTCGACAATTTAACAATGCTAGCCTAACGGACGATTTGAAATTAAGCGAAACTGTTGATGGTATCTCAGGGGCGACGTTATCTGTACGCGCATTAAAAAAGATAGCTAGAATCGCCCTTTATTTACACCAAAAAGCTAATAATGAGTCGACAACGAAGTAAACGAAACAAGTCCAAATCTATATATATATGGCATCGATACGCTGGTTTATTTGCTGCCTTATTTGTCATCTTTCTTAGCGTGACTGGTATTGCACTTAACCACACAGATACGTTAGAACTCAAAAAACAGCATATCAGCTCGTCTATCTTATTAAATAGGTACAACATACAAGCACCTTCAAGCATCACACACTTTGAAGACGGGCGACGCTCCGTCACCCAAGCAGGCGATTTTTTATTTATTAATAATCAGTACATTACCTCTTTGGATAGCTCAATCGTTGGCGTTGCCTTATTGGCTGACTTTTTAATAGTTGCAACGTCAAACAAACTGCTCGTCATTGACGCTAGCAACCAACTCGTTGAAACGTTACGTGAAATTGATCAAGTGCCCAATAGGCTAAGCCGTATCGGAAGCTATGACAAAAACGTTTATTTCCAAGCTAACAATCAGCTATTTAATATAGACGACGAATTTACAATCAAAAAAACCGACCTTATTCAACCTATTGACTGGTCAACGTCTTCGCCATTATCCAAGCAAGACGAAACAACCATCATTCAACGTTATAAATCTAATATTATTTCATTTGAAACTGTCATGTTGGATATTCATAGTGGTCGTTTTTTTGGGGCTTACGGCGCGTTATTTTTTGATTTCGTTGGTATTATTCTTCTGTTCTTAGCTACCACAGGCATCATTATTTGGTTAAAACAGCGTCCACAGAAAAATGAACGCTGAGCAAGAACTCGTTCACTATTACCAGTTACTCCGCCAACACGGCTTAAATGACTCCCATAGCGGCAATGGCTCTATTCGTTTACAGGATGATTTTTACATCACAAAAACCGGCGCTTGTGCAGATACAATTAAATCTAGCGAGCTCATTCAGTGTGCAATGAATAACGCACCAACTAAAGGCGCTTCTTTAGACGCGTTAATTCATCAATTAACTTACCAAACAGACAATAAATACAAGGCAATATTGCACGCGCATAATCCATACACTATTGCTTTGTCGTTAAGATGTCGTGTCTTTCAGCCTGTGGATTTCGAAGGGAAGCTTTATTTTGGAGATTTATCAATCATCGAATGCGATGAAAAAAACTATCAAGAAGTTATGCCTAACACTATCAGCGAGTGTCTGCAGACCCAACCCGTGGCCATTGTTAAATCTCACGGTGTTTATGCTGCCGCAGAAAGTTTGGACTTGGCGTACAAATGGCTATGCTCTCTCGAACAATCTGCAAAAATAAAATGGTTATCCGAACGCCGCTAAATACGGTGATGCACTCGTAATTCGTATAAATGCTTTTCGGCATCTAATAGGTGTTTACCCCAGTGCATAAAAAATCCGTCTCTCCACATGCTTAAAGCAGCGGGCACATTGGTTGGGTCATCTTTTATCAAGTCTATGCCGCGTTTTAATTCAAAATACAAATCAGTTAAATCGTCGGATAAACTGCCATACAATTGATTCTCTGCTAATTCCTCACCGACCTCATAACCATCAACTTCGCCGATAATCTTTTTCAATCGACAAAATAAATCAAAACGTTCATCGAGATCAGATAGGGAAAACAAACATTCATTGCGACTACAGCCATCTAACATGCCAATAACGGCATGAATGCGAGGTAAAAGTTGACTAATTTCAGTAAGCCACGCCTGGTTATTATATTGTTGAATTTGTTCAACTAAATAACAGAATCGTCTTACATTACTTTGTAAATCTACAACCTGAGCTGAAATTATATTTTTATTTTCGTTAAGCACGAAGTAAGCTTAGCTATTCGAATGAAAAAAGTTTACTAATTGGGTCCAAAAATATTAATGATAACTAGAAATAAAATCTTAGTTTTAGTGATTTTTCTTTTAATAACAGGAAGTTCGGCCGGTTTCTCTAACTCCCCTGCTCCTATGGAAAACCATCCGAAACATGACTTTTTTCACACTTTTAATGGCGACTTGTCGGCAAGCCTTGCTGCTGCAAAAAAAGGCAATCAGTTTGGCTTGGTTCTTTTTTTCGGAACACAACATTGTCGATTTTGCCACCGGATGAAAACAACTGTGTTTACAGAACATTCAGTCCAACAATTTTATCGCCAACATTTCCAAATACTGGACATAGATATAGAGTCTGATCAGAAAATAACATTGTTAAACAAACAATTATCAACTTATCAACATCTAGCAAAAAATAGCCGCGTGAGGCTTACGCCAACTATTGTTTTTATAAACCTAGAAGGTGAACCCGTTTACAAGCATATTGGCATTATTGCAGACCCCCAAGAATTCATTTGGCTAGGGGAATACGTGCTAAGTGGCGAAACAGCAAAACAACGTTTCGCTTCTTTTAAAATGCATAAACGGCGAAACAGTACTTTATGATACGACTACTTTTATTACTTGCCGTACTATTTGGTGCGCTATATCTCATTCGATGGTTTTTAAAAACACCCGCAGAAAATGTTGCTGCAACCATTCGAAAGTCTCTATGGCTAATACTCGGGTTAGGCCTCATTTTTCTTGCCGTGACGGGTAAACTGAATATCATCTTTGCATTTATAGGATCAGCTATTCCTCTTATTGCTCGGCATGCACCCAATATTTTACGAATTCTTGGTTTGGTAAAAACGATACAATCTGCTCAAGCCAAATCACAAGACTCTTCAGCTCAGCCTCCAAGCACTCAGCAAATGAGCCCACAACAAGCTTTAGAGATTTTAGGGCTAGAAGCAGGCCCATCAAAAAAACAAATTACTGATGCTCATAAACGCCTAATGCAAAAGCTGCACCCTGATAAAGGTGGCAACGAACATTTTGCCATGCAATTAAACCAAGCTAAAACGTTACTCATTAAACATTATGACTACTGACCAAATAACCATTTTTTCTATTTTATCCGTCGCACTCGTGCTATTTGCTTGGGGTAAATGGCGGTACGACTTAGTCGCCTTAATAGCGATGACCGCCGTTTTGTTGTTTGATTTAGTCACGCCTAACGAAGCCTTTGCAGGATTTGGGCACACAGCCGTCATAACCGTTGCGGCCGTGCTAATCATCAGCCAAGCCTTAAAAAATGCAGGCGTTGTCGATGTGGTTGCATCCTACTTGCTTCCACACACAGGCAATGCCATTGTCCATATTGCATTACTAACAACCTTAGTCACCTTCTTTTCAGCCTTTATGAATAATGTGGGCGCATTAGCATTACTTCTCCCTGTTGCTATCGCTACCGCGAAAGAACATGGCCGGTCACCCGCAATGGTATTAATGCCACTGGCTTTTGGTAGTATTCTTGGTGGTATGAGTACGATGATTGGAACGCCCCCCAACATCATCATTGCCAATTATCGCGCCGATGTGACTGGAACTGCATTTGGAATGTTTGATTTCTCGCCCATCGGTGCCATTGTCGCTGTTGTCGGTGTGCTTTTTATTACAACCATTGGCTGGAGACTCATCCCAAAACAACGTTTTGACGAAAACGCCCCTGAAGAGCTGTACGAAGTTAGCCACTATTTAACTGAAGTTCAAGTCATGCCAGACAGCACATTAATTGGTCTGCCTGTAAACGAAATTGAAGCCCTTCAAAGTGACGACATTGGTATCGTCGGCATCGCCAGAGGTAATCGCCACGCGCTAAACACAAATCCTAGCTATGTATTAAAAGAAAACGATATCTTAATTCTTCGTGGCGACCCCATTACTCTGCAAAAAAAGCTTGCCGATGCTAACGTTACCTTCCAAACCGCTTCCGGAAAAACGTTTGATGACTTAACCAGTGGTGACTTGACTCTCACTGAATGTGTTATCACCACTACATCGCCTATTGTTGGACGTGACGTTGCCTATTTACGCCGCAAAACAGCAAACTCTATTGCTGTTATTGGCCTAGCCCATGAAGGGCGCATGCTTAGAAAGCGGCTACGAAATCACACCTTTAAAGCCGGTGACGTTCTTCTCTTACAATGCGACAAAGCGTTTGTGAGCGATATGCTAAACGAACTCAACTTATTGCCTTTAGCTGAAAGAGGCATACAGATAGGACAGCAACGCCGTGTACTGATCGCTTTAGCTATTTTTATAGGCGCCATTATATTGGGCGCCTTGCACGTTTTACCCATGGCAGGCGCCTTTATACTCGCTATTCTTGTATATGCTTACATGGGCTTTCTTCCCAGCAAAGAAGTCTACAATGACATTGATTGGCCTATCATCATATTACTCGGCGGAATGATACCCGTTGGGCGTGCGCTTGAGAGCACTGGTGCCACAGACCTTGTTGCCAACCAAATTGTAACCTTAACCGATGGGTTGCCCATTTACTTAGTTCTCGCGCTGATACTCGTCGTCACCATGTTTCTATCCGACATTATCAATAATGCCGCCACCGCACTCGTGATGGCGCCCATTTCTGTCGGCATAGCCAACCAACTCGGTGTGAATATAGACCCTTTCTTAATGGCTGTAGCGATAGGTGCATCTTGTGCTTTTCTAACGCCTATTGGTCACCAATCTAATACGCTAGTGATGGGGCCAGGCGGTTACCAATTTGGTGACTATTGGAGAATGGGCTTACCCTTGGAAATTATTATTACCGTTATCTCAGTTCCACTAATCATGATTGTTTGGCCACTATAGCCAATAAAAACTGGTTGTTATTTTATCTGATAGCCAATAATAATTGACTATCTGGTAATTCTGAATATCGTTGGCAGCCTTGGTCTGTATGAAGTAACGCATGCAACTTGCTTGATTTTTTTTCAAGCTCAATAAACGCTTCCTGTAAATTTACAACATAAGGATAACGAGTTCCTTTGTATTCATAGGACCTTCCAATTTTCTTCATATTCATCCCTTGCTTGCTTGCAATTTTGCTCAACGACTTTCTACACAAAAATACCCACGTATGTATCCCAAGCGATTCGCAATAATGTTTTGCTGCATTGACTAAACTAAACATCACGTCAGAAAAAACATGTTCATTAATCAAAGATGTTTCATGCCTCTGTTGACGAACAATCGATAATCTTGAAATTTCAGCCACATTGTTTAACGACATGCCTTTTCCACTTAATGACTTATCACCAATAACGTTCATCATTGGCAATCCATTCTTTTTAGGCAAAATAACTCTAAGGGTGCCAACCCATGCAGATTTCAATAAGTCCCTTACTATGAAATGCACAGCGTCTGCATCGAAAGAATCTTTTTCTTCTGCATTATGACTACTCTCTTCAAAGCCTTTTTCTAAGCAATACACTTGATGTCGCAAGGCATAATGAATTGATTTACTTTCCTCGGTATCAGCCAGCACTGCCATATATCTTTTTTCAAACATTGTTTAATCTCTACTAATTATAAAAAAAGCACGTCCCTGTGCAGAGTGAGCGTTCTTTAAATAAGTTAGCTTTTTGTTTCAGTAGCTATCACAGGTATTTCAAGGGATTTTGCTTTCTTTGGCAGTTCCTTAACTTCAACTTCTTGGTTGCTGCTTTTTTCAACATCCACAACTTCTTTTGCCGTTAGTACTTTCTCCTCGGCTGCGTTTACTTCTTGCTTGCTATCTGCTGATACATGTCCAGACATTAAGGCCAAAAACCCCATTATCATGATATTTTTCATTTCTATACTCCGTCAAAAAATAGATTAAGTGCGTTTATCACTTATTTATTTAAACCAAATGTCGGAGTCAAATTAACTGTTAGACGACCAAACATTTTACCAATCAAGCCAAAAAGCCGATTCGTCATTACTAGAGCAGAAAACATGCCAAAATATAAAACCTTAGTAATTTCAATCTGTTATGTAGATAAAAAGCAAACGCGTTAGCCACGTTTGTCGCTAAGTAGCGACACTGACAAGCAAGTTATTTGTAAATGTTTGTTTTTATTAATGTTTTATGTGTCATCGATTGGTGACACCTGTAGAGCTAATCCGTTTTATATAAACTCGGATGAATTTCATGCTTATTTAACAAACGATAAAATTCCGTTCGATTTCTTTTTGCATATTGCGCTGCCTTAGACACATTCCCCGACGACATTTGTAACACGTTAATCAAATACTCACGTTCAAAACCATCCCGTGCATCTTTGAGAGACAACAAAGATACGGCATCTTCCTTTAACGCCTTTTTTACAATAGACAAAGGAATCAACGGTGTCATTGAAAGCGCAACAGACTGCCCTACAACATTATGCAATTGCCTAACATTACCAGGCCAATCATTATTTAATAAGGCGTCTATCGCTTCTGGTGAAAAACCTTTGACGTGCGCCCCAAAATCTTCCGACAATTGTCTCAAAAAGTGATTTGCTAACAATGGAATATCTTCTCTCCGGTCTGCAAGGTCAGGCAAGACCAATGAAACGACGTTCATTCGGTAGAATAAGTCTTCTCTAAAATCACCACTCTTTATGGCTTTTTCAAGATCCACATGGGTTGCAGATATTATTCTCACATCAACTGAAATATCTTTTGTTGTTCCAACCGCGCGTATTTTTTTCTCTTGAAGCGCCCTCAATAAAGTCGCTTGAAAAGCTTTCGGCATATCACCAATTTCATCCAAGAACAACGTACCGCCATCTGCTGCTCTAAAAAGCCCTTTGTGGTCACTTGTTGCCCCAGTGAAAGCCCCTTTTTTGTGCCCAAACAATTCTGATTCTAGTAAGTTTTCTGGAATGGCGCTGCAGTTAACCGCCACAAACGGTTTGTTTTTTCGCTCACTGGCTTGATGTAACGCCTTTGCAAACAACTCCTTACCCGTCCCGCTTGCTCCTTGAATCAATATGCTCATATTAAGTTTCGAAACCCGCTTAGTCTGGCTTAAAAGCTCCTTCATTACGGGGCTACGGGTAACTATCTCTTTGCACCACTGCTCTGCTTGATGCTCGGCATCACCCATAAAGCCGATTGCATCATTAATTTTTTGCACCAACTCTTTACTATCAAACGGCTTAGTTAAAAAACCAAACACGCCAGCTTGCGTCGCTTTAACCGCGTCTTTAATCGTCCCATGCGCCGTTAAAATGATGACTGGAATACTAGGGTACTTTTGATGAACTTCATCAAATAACGCCAAACCATCCATACCGCCCATTTGCATATCTGTAACAACTAAATGCGGTGTTTTTACTGGCAATTCAGCGAGCGCTTGTTCAGCAGATAAAGCCGTTATCGTTTCAAACCCAGATGCACTCAACCTAATTGACAATAATTTTAGAAAACTCTCATCGTCATCAACCAATAGCACTCTAATTTGGCTCATTGTTTAGTTGCCCCTGCTATTCAGCGTTTTTTCGATGGATTTAATTTCATCAAGCTTATCTTGAGCTGCTTTCAATTGATTTTTATATTGCGCTGATATTTCCTTATCTTTTTTTATCCGTCGCATAACGGCTATTTGATACTCGAGAAAAAGTTCAAGCTCATGATCCAAGGTCTTTAGCTTTGCATCCTCTAAGTTTGAAATTGCCACGTCCAACCGACCACACGCAGGATAAACCGCGACCATATACGCTTGCTTTACTCTCAGTAGCGGATTATTTTTCAACGCCTTCTGCTGCGCAAACTGCCTACACATCCTCCGCTTTTTATCTGACGTTAATACGCTGAATTGTTGTGCGAAATTAATTAGTTTTTGCGTGTCTGACTCTTCCACTAATGCATAATTATCTGTTAAATGTACGCACCCTGCTAGAGCGCTTATTAAACAACAACTTAAAACCCTAAGTATTCCCATTAGCTTAATTCCATTGGTAAAGTAACGACAAACTTCGCCCCCCCTTTATAGTTGATGTCGGCAGAAATAGAACCACCATGCGCTTCGACTAAGTCTTTGGCAATAGCCAACCCTAGCCCATTACCTTGAATGTTATATTGTTTGGCGGCATGTCCCTGATAAAAAAGACCAAAAATTTTAAATTCTTCGCTTATGTCCAACCCATACCCTTGATCTGAAATCAACATTACAATTTTATTATCTAAAATAGATGCAGAAAGAACCACCTCTCCGCCTTGAGGGGAATATTTGATTGCATTAGACAGTAAATTATCCAGAACCATATCGATTTTTTGCTTGTCTAAGTTAATATGCGTTTTCGGCAAGTCTAGTTTTATATCGATATTTTTTGACTTTAACAATATGCGCTGGCGCGTTACCGCTTGATTGACTAACGGCTGTAGACCGTGCCGGCCAATATTCAAGCTGTTTTTTTGAGCATTTAAACGGTTAAATTCCAACAATGTGTTTATTTGCTCTTTCAGCTCCAGGCTACTGGCCTTCATAATGTGAACAATATCTGTTTGCTCCCCATTAAGCTTTCCCACCACCTCATCACTCAACAAGCCTGCCCCTTCGTTTATTGATGCCAATGGGGTTTTTAATTCATGGCTCACTTGCTGTAAAAATCTTTGCTGGTCTTCTTCTAGTTTTTTTAATTTTTGTCTCAAAAAATTCAACCGTTCACCTAATGATCGAATATCTGCGGGCCCCTCAATTATTATTGGTTTATTCAAGTCCCCGCCACTCATGTTGCCAATCGATCGTTCAAGTTGCCTGATTGGCCTTGCGATTAAATAGGTGAACAAAATGACGAGTATGATGAATGCAGGCAGTAAAAAGCTAGCCTTTTTCAAAATATCTTTTTGTACATCAGTTGCTGCTTCTTTAAGCTCTGCTGATTGCTCATCCACCCATTCAGCACTGAGCTTCCATAACACCTGAGTACTCTCATTAAGCTCACTGAAACCTTTAACGAGATTAAGCTCCTCTGTTTTATTTAACTTTTCCTGGCTAATGCTTTCAAATAATGTTTTCTCTCTGGCCACCAAACTATCTAACGCGATCTTCAGTTCCCCTTCTAGCTTAAGGTCATGTAACTGGTCGACCGTACTAACAAATAACTGACGGTCTTTCTGATATGCTGCAAACAACTCAATGTCATTTAACACAAAGTATTGGCGCAAACTACGTTCCATTGCCGTTAACGTTTCAGTCAATACCCTGCTATGTTGAGTTGCTTGTGAGGATCTAACAACTGCTTTCTGGCTAAGCCCGGCAAGTTCTCCAACCGACTGTATTGATGACCAAATAGTCCAAAGCAAAGGCAACCCTGCTAGCAAAAAACCCGCCAACACCAATGTCGACAACGAGTTTATACGGCGGGAGGTGAGAACGTTATGTTGAGTATTCATTGAACCAATCTAAACCCTCAAATATTAAAGGCTAACAGTCTTTTGACTTTATAGTATTGTAATAAAGCTTGATTAATCTACCGCCGTTATTTCTTTTATGTATTGAAATATTTTACGAGCAGCAGTTGGCGACCTCCCACTATCAAGTTCATGTTTCGCCTTTCTTTGTAATTGCCTGAGGTGCTGCCTGTCGGCTTGAGGAAAGCTTGATACAAATTCACCTAACGCAACATCACCTTCTTCAACCAACTTATCACGCCAAGTTTCATAAGCATGTAAGCGAGCAGTTGCTGAACGATCTTTTTCTAACTGTTTATCCAACGCTTCATGCAATAGCTCAACATCTTCGTCGTCCATGTCGCGTAATTGTTTACCAATATATTTAAATTGGCGCTTTATAGCACCGCCCTTAGACAGTTTTTTTGCTTCCGTTATCGACCGTCTCAGCACGTCAGTCAACGGTATTGCTTCAAATTGAGTTTTAGACAGCGCCGCTATTGCCTTTCCCAAGTTTAGCAAGGCATCCACTTCTTGTTTAACCTGGGTTTTATTGACCCGCTCAACCAGCTCTACTTTTTCATCCATACTTCATCAACCAACTGTTTGTTTATAACCGTATAATACGCGTCATCGGGGCATTAAATCCAATATTGCCGCTCTATCTTTTGACCTATCTAAATATTGTGCATAAAAAAACAAACATTTTACTTATTAGTCCTTACGATATTGGTCGCCAACCTTTTGCACTGGCACAAACAAGCACATGGCTTAAAGAGGCTGGTTTTACAGTTAATTGCTTAGACTTATCTATACAAAAACTTGAAAAAACCTTATTACAAGAAGCTGACATCATTGGCTTGTTTCTAGGCATGCATACAGCGACACGTATTGCTCTCCAAGCGTTACCTAAAATCAAGCAACAAACTAATGCCATTCTCTTTGCATTTGGCTTATATGCTCCTTTGAACCAAACGGTATTAAAAAGCAGCGGCGTTGATTACTTCTTTGCAGGGGAAAGCGAACCTGACATTTTGGCATTAGCGAAACAACTGTCTAACAACAACCCTCTGGTCGCTAAAGAAGCTATTATTTCTACGGATAAGATTAAATTTAAATTACCCGACCGAACAAGTTTGCCCGTTATTTCGCAGTACGCGCAATTAGTACAAGAAAATAACGAACAAAAAGTATTAGGTTTCATCGAAACGTCTCGCGGCTGCAAATACGTATGTAGACACTGCCCAGTTACCCCTATTTATGAAGGCAAGTTCCGCATTGTCCCCTTCGATATTGTGATGCAAGACATCGCCCAACAAGTCGATATGGGAGCCGAGCATATATCCTTTGGTGATCCCGACTTTTTTAACGGCCCAACACACGCCAAAAAAGTTATCTTAGCGATGCATAAACTCTACCCAGCACTAAGCTTTGACGCCACAATAAAAATCGAACACATTTTGAACCACGCCGATTTGTTATCTGTTTTGAAGGATACGGGCTGTCTTTTTATTACCTGCGCCGTTGAATCATTTGATGATGATATTTTACTTAAATTAGATAAAGGGCACACTCGAGCCGATACATTTAAAGCAGTGAGCTTAATTAATCAGGCGGGGTTATCCATATCACCTACTTTTGTACCCTTTTCTCCTTGGACTACTTTAGAAGGCTACCGAGATTTATTACAGGATATTGTTAGCCTTAACCTTATTAACGAAGTAACACCTATACAATTAGGCATTCGCTTGCTTATACCCAACGGTTCATATTTGCTAAAACTGCCCAATTTTGACACCTTAATTGGCGAATTTGATACAGAAAAACTTGGATTCCCATGGCAAAACACTGATCCAAAGGTAGACCAACTTCAAACAACAATCATGGCTATTATTGAACGAGCCGACAGCCAGAATCAAACACGTCACAACACATTCTTAGACATATGGAACACGACACATCAAGCGCTGGGCATAAAAGCCCCTAGCTTGCCTGTATTTGAGGCTAAACAGGTTCCTCACTTAACTGAAACTTGGTACTGCTGTGCCGAGCCAACGAACGAGTTAATTAATAACTTTTAAATCGTCGCCACAAGGAAAGCAATAAACAAAATAACCGCAGCAATAGGCATCAATACTGCTGGCCAGTCCTTTTCTGCCTCTTCGCTTTTTTTTAACGCAGCTTTTATCCCTGGTTTAAACCAGAAAATCACGAGCAAAACGACTGCCCCCAATGCTATTTGTTCCCATAGTGCCATTTCCATTATTAATCCTCTAATTATCTACTGGTTTTTCTTTTTCACAATTCCAACAATGTGAGAATTGCCCTTCACTTTCTTCACCACAAAACAAGCACGCCCAAGTAGTTAAGCTCCTTTCCCCAAGAGGATTACTGGCCAGGTGCTTTTCAGCCAACAACTTATCTCGTTCATCTTGCAGCCACAATTCAGGCCAACACTCAATTGGCGGCACTTCACCTGCAGCACTGCCTAAAAACTCATTCCTAATTTCACACGAAATACCGTGGTGCTCAAGGTAATTTCGCCAAAAAGCCACTTCAATAAAATTTTGCGCTGAAAAAACCTTAATCATCGTTTACACTGCCTCAACTTCACCACACTAATCCTTATGTCAGAACCCACTTATATAGACTCACAAGAGCAGCTTATCCTTCTATGCGATAAGATTAAACACGCTCCTTGGCTAGCCATTGACACTGAATTTCAACGAGAAAAAACGTACCGTTCCATCCTCGCGTTAATTCAAATTGCTACGCCTGACTTGGTTGTCATCATCGACCCATTGGCTTGTGATATCAACCCGTTGTTAGACGTTTTGCACAATACTGATATTTTAAAAGTATTCCATGCCGCCCGCCAAGATCAAGAAATATTTTACGATTTGCGCGGCACTCCACTTTCACCCGTATTTGATACGCAAATCGCTGCCCCATTAGTAGGCCTACCAGAGCAAGCGGGGTATGGCCGTTTGGTTGAAGAGCTATTAGGTGTTCAATTAAGCAAAGCCCATTCCAGAACTGACTGGCTCAAACGCCCTCTCAGTAAAGACCAAATAACATACGCTGCAGATGATGTTATTTATCTGGCAAAACTATACCCTTTGCTGGAAAAATCTTTAATAGAGAAAGACCGACTAAACTGGGTCAAGCCTGCCTTTGCTGACTTATGTAACACCAGCTTATATTCTAACCCACCAGAGCTGGCATGGAAGAGAATTAGAGCCGCCAAGCGACTCAAAGGCGCTTCCTTATCAACTCTCCAAGCTATCGCTGCTTGGCGCGAAAAATTAGCTCAAGACAAAAACATACCTCGAGGCTGGTTAGTTAAGGACGATATTCTTATTGAAATATCAAAGATGAAGCCGACGTCAACTACCGCAATGTCTAGTATTCGAGGCGTAACAGATAAATTCATAGATAAATTTGGTGATATTGTTATTCGCTTGATAACGGCCGCTATTGAAGAAAGCCCCACACCACTTGACCCGCACAAAAAGCCCAAAAAAGTTAGCGAAAAAACTGAAGCATTAGCTGACTTATTAATGGCACAGGTTCGTCTAAAAGCTGAATCAAATGGCGTTAACCCAACGTCCATCACTACTCGCAAAGATTTGATTCAACTTATCCATGGCGAACGCGACATTGCCCTCTTATCGGATTGGAGAAAAGACATGATTGGGAACGAGTTGTTAAAAACCTTGGCTGGCGATAATCGCTTTAACGTGACTGATGGGGAATTGGTTATTCATCCCGCAGAATGAAAGACGCCCAAAAAAGTCAACAAGTACATCAGCAACCTATTTGCTAGGTTTCTTAATCACGTTAGGGAAAACAATTATTTCCCCGCCGCGTACCTTACTAAAATTAACCGTGGGGTTATACTGCCTTAACAACCACATAGGCGCTTGATATCGCCCTTGTGCAACCATCCAAACAGACTCACCTTTTTTAAGTTTTCTTTTCTCTGTACCCGTCACTTGGTACCTACCGAAAAACGATTCTTGCAACCCCAAATGGTAACTTAAACGCCTCTTTTCAAACGCTTCTTTAGATACCTTTGAAAACCCAAGTGTTAAACGCTTCCCTACAACTAACGGTGCTTTTTTTACTCTATTATTCAAACGTCTTAATTCTTGAGTTGATAACTGTAACCAGTCAGCAAAATGACCCAACGTTTCATTGCTCTGAATTTCTACAGAGCTATCTTTGGACACTAGATAATTACTGGGGTCTGCCCTCAGTATGCTTTCATCATCAATAACGCTTTTTACAGAACCAATACTCGGCTTAGGCTTTTTCTCAGCGAACACATCCGCATTAGATGCGATAGACAACACGTCTGGGTCTTCTCTTAATCGTAATTTATAACCTACGTTTAAATGATTTTTGTTTTTTAGCTTATTTAACAGCAATAAATCAGACTCCAACACACCTGCCTTCTCAGCAATAACTGCTAATCGATCGCCTGTTTTAACCACGTAAAAAACTGCGTCTTTAGTTATTTTACCTGCACCTGACTTTTTCGCTTTAACTGAGCTAGGTAACTTTAGAATTTGCCCTACCCTAATCCGATGTTTACTTCGCAACCCGTTAGTTGCAGCCAACTGACTCATGCTCACCTTAAAACGGCTAGCAATTTTTGATAGCGAATCACCCTTTTTAACGCGATACGAAACATCGGGCTTTTGTTTGTTGCTTTGCTCATCCTTAGCCACCATTGCAACTAATTTAGTCGCTTGGCTTTTTGTTAACGGCGAAGGAATTCGTACACGGTAACCTTTAGGAATGTACTTATGGTTTGCCCAAACCGTTGACAATAAAGCCGGGTTTAATAATTTAAACACGTTGTTTTTCACACCGAAGGCATTTAATAACCCTTGGGGTGTGTAATACGCTGGTAAATCAACTGCTCTTAAAACTCGCGGCTTATCGCGCTCGACTTTACCAAAATACTTTTCCGTATTCTGGTCAATATCTAACGCAGCAAGAAAAGCATTATAGAAATTTCGAGACGCAAAACCGAACGTTCGCCCCTTATATTCACGAACAATTTTTACAATATCCGTACCGCCCATTTGTTTACTGGCACGCCTCATACCCGCAGCGCCATGATTATAGGCTGTTAACGCTAATGGCCATGTGCCAGTAGTTTCGTAATTGTTTTTTAGCAAAAGTCCCGCGCTTCTGCTCGCAATAAAGGGGTCCAAACGTTCATCTAACACATGGTCTACTCTCATAAAACGACGGCCCGTCGAACGTGTGAACTGCCACATACCCGCCGCACCTACATGTGATTTAGCGTCCGTTCTAAATGATGACTCCACGTGCGGCAAAGCAGCCAGTTGAGAAGGAATATTTAACAACCTGAATTCAGTACGAATATAATCTTGCCAGCGACCTGAACGCACAATACCTTCTTTAAATCGATCAGCTTGTCCTAATTGAAAGCGTAACCGTTTAGTCGCCTCTTTATACGCCTTAGAACTGGTTCCTTTAGGCCATAACGCTTTTACTTTTTTATGCCTACTCGTGGCAAGCCCGCGCCTTGGATTAGATGCCAAGTCCAATAGAATTTTACTGTAATATTTTTTCCTTTTTTTAATCGTATTTTTTCGCGATTTCCGCGATGTTCCTGGCGGAAACGATAACCGTTCATAAACAATGTTCAAATGTTTATTGTCATGAATTAAACCTTGGCTGGTTGTTACTTCCGTGTAAATCCGCGTCCAAAAACGTACGTCTGGCTTCAAATCATCCGGTAAAGGGAACAGTACCGACTGATTAGCCGATGAAATAGAAATTAAAGCAAAGAATAAGGCAAACGCACATAAAAGGCGTTTAAATAAAATAGACGACATATCCAAGTATTCTAACGGTAAAAACGGTGACTTACACTGACTATCAAGCTAAAAAGGCCAAATAGACCAACCCGGTGCTAAGCTTGATTCACACGTTTTTAATTGTGCGCCGTAACGGCCGGCATTTTTAGCGACTTTCTTTGCTACTTTGCGCAGCCAAGGTTTAGCACGGAAACTGCCACGGCTATAACCACCATGCCCTTCGTGATATGCCAGGTACTGATTCTCTGCATCCCACTTCGAGATTTTTAACTTTCGTTGTGTAACGTTCGTATACCAGCCAATAAAATCTGTCACATCATCAAAATCATCTCGGTCAGCACCTGAATTACCTGTTGATTTTATATACCAGTCCCACGTTGAATCCTGTGCTTGGCCGTAACCATAAGCAGAAGATGATCTAGGCAACGGTATTAAGCCTAAAAACCAGTCCCTAGGTGGGCGAACATTAGATTGGTAAGCAGATTCTTGATAGATAATAGCCATTTGCACAGCAATGGGTGTCCCCCACTTTTTCTGGGATGCTAATGCATCTGCATACCAACTCTCTTTCTCATAAAAAATAGAACAAAGATTAGATTGATTCTTAGGTACCGTCGCGGCGCAGCTTGCCAACAAAAAAAAGCAAACGAAGCAACACACTGCTCTAACCATGTCGAGACCTTTCCCAACGTTCAACGGCACCAACGAATGTTTTTGCAGCTTGCTCCAACAAAGCAAAAAACTGTGCATGCTCATTCTCTTTCATTGATGCCCAAGCTCGCGCAACAAACTTATTAGCATCTTCTAAAATATCAGCTTCAACCACTTGTTGATAAGCTCGGCTTATAGAATCAACCATTAACGGAAGTTGCGCCTTCTCTACATTACCCTCCGTTAATACCATCATGCACGCTGCTTCTGGCGCCTGTTCTAAAGACGACTCACTCGACATGGCACTCATAACTGCCCATTCGTCAATATAGTAGTCTTTTAACTGGCTAACCAAATGTGTAAGGCACAGCATACTAGGCAGATCCTGAAACAGCGTAGGGTCACCTCTACTGGCGGCTAATTCAGCAGATACTTTTAATGAGGGCGCTACGATCATTTGATACTCTTCCGGGCTTAACCAATCTGGTTGGTTTTCGTTGCTATTATTCACCATAACTTTTTCCTCTAACTGACATATAACGGCGAATGCCGATTTCTTATTCAGCCTCTATTCACCTAAATGTTATATTATAGTGGATGATATGTTTAACAATTAAGTAAACCTCTATCACTAACCAAATTAAAATTAAGGGAAACAAATGAAATACTCAACGTTACTTATCGCTATTCTTGTATCAAGCTTTTTATTTTTAACAGGTTGTGAAGAAGCCAACAAAGCGGCCTCAAGTGCTAAAGATGCAGCTAGCAGTGCTGTTGAATCTGCTGGTGATATGGCTAAAGATGCTGCCGACGCAACATCAGATGCTGCTAGCTCAGCAGTTGATGCAACTAAAGACGCCACATCAAGTGTTGTTGAATCTGCTAGCGACATGGCTAAAGATGCTGCTGATGCGACATCAGACGCTGCTAACTCAGCAGTTGATGCAACTAAAGATGCAATGGATTCAGCCAAAGAAACTGGTTCAAGCATGATGGATTCTGTTAAAGAAACAGCGGACGATGCTGTTGATGCGACAACTGACTCAGCAAAAGATGCTGCTGCAAGTGCTATGGATAGTTTGACTAAATAAACTATTTTAAAGTTAGCTAAAAAAAGCCCCTATACGGGGCTTTTTTTATTGTGTTAATGCAATGACTAAAACGGTATATCGTCATCAAAATCATCCACCGCATTTGATGGCTGTGCGGGCGCAGAAGCAAAGTTACTTGGCTGAGATGACTGTGACGGAGAGAATTCAGCAGAACCACCACCACGGCTGTCTAACATTTGCATCGTGCTCGCTTTAATATCCGTTGTATAACGATCCTGGCCATTTTTATCTTGCCATTTACGTGTTTGTAACGAGCCTTCAATATACACCTTAGATCCTTTTTTAAGGTACTCACCCGCAATTTCAGCTAGGCGATTAAAGAACGATACGCGGTGCCATTCGGTTTGTTCTTTCTTCTCGCCTGTGTTTTTATCTTTCCACGTTTCTGAGGTTGCCACGGTAATATTTGTGACCGCTCCACCACTAGGCATGTAACGCGTTTCAGGATCTTTGCCTAAGTTACCCACCAAAATTACTTTATTTACACCTGCCATATCGAACTCCAATTAATAACATCCATATTAGAATGCTTTTATAGTTTAAGAAATAATAGCGTCTAACGCTGCTTCGTCTAATAATTCATTATCCACTTTTAAATACGCAGTTGAATCGTCGACTGAAATACCCACATCTAAAACACCTTTTACAGCTAATAGCTTATCAGTTATTGCTGTTGCTTGCGCACTAGATTGTATGTCCACATGTTTCAGCAAGCTGCTCATATGGCGGGGCGACTTCATGGTTAGCGCAATTAAGAACCAGACAAACAATACGCCTGAGCAAACCAAGAAAACAGAGGTTAAGCCGTAACTATCCCAAACCAAACCGCCGATCAAACCACCACAAAAAGCGCCAAAAAATTGCGCACTTGAGTACACGCCCATAGCCGTGCCTTTACCACCAGCAAAAGCAATTTTTGAAATTAAAGAAGGTAGCGTCGCCTCCAGTAAGTTAAATGCCATGAAAAACACAAACAATGACCCAATCATGCCCCATAAAGAACCACTAAATAAATACAAGCCCAAACTCGCAAGCGAGAGCACGCCAACAGCACCCACAAACACCAGTTTCATTTTGCGCTTTTTTTCAGCAATAATAACGAACGGAACCATCGCTATTACTGATAAGCCTAATACCGGCAAATACACCATCCAATGATCTTCTGCTGCTATGCCTAATTTGCCTTGCATTAATAAAGGCAAAACTACAAACATCGCTGTCATCACTAAATGCAAACAAAAAATGCCAATATCAAGGCGTAGTAATTGGCCATCTTTCAACACTTTCCCCATCAGCGCGGGAATCGGTTCAGCGTCTTTATGTACTGATATGTTTTTTGGTTGCGGCACTATTTTATGCAAAATAACGATGCCAACTGTTGCCAACACCGCCGTAAACCAGAAAATGCCTGACAGGCCATAAAACGAAGCCATAACGGGCCCTAACACCATCGCTATTCCAAAAGAAACACCAATACTAATACCGATGGTTGCCATGATTTTAGTACGGTTTTGTTCAGTGGTTAGGTCCGCAGCTAACGCCATAACCGCTGCTGCAACAGCACCACTGCCTTGCAGGGCTCGGCCTATAATAATGCCGTAAATAGTGGTCGACATTGCCGCCACAATACTACCCCCTATAAATAGCAGCAAACCGATCGTGATGATTCTTTTACGCCCAAAACGGTCCGACATTAAGCCGAAAGGGATTTGCAATAGCGCCTGCGTTAAACCATAAACACTAATCGCCAAGCCAAGCAATAAAGGTGTCATGTCGTCTAAGTTTTCGGTATACAACGACATCACCGGCAAAATCATAAACAAACCGAGCATGCGCATAGAAAAAATACCGGCCAAACCAATGCTAGCCTTTTTCTCTTCTTTACTCATTGTTGATTGGCTTGAGGAATCAGCCATAATTACTTTGCCTAGCGCTTAAAAAGGGGGGTATATTAACAGGTTTCGCGTAGTAATTAGATTCACATATGGATACCATTCAAATTCGTGGCGCTAGAACCCACAACTTAAAAGCAATTGACCTCGATTTACCGCGAGACAAACTCATCGTCATTACTGGTTTGTCAGGATCCGGCAAGTCATCCCTCGCTTTCGACACCATTTACGCAGAAGGCCAACGCCGCTACGTAGAGTCATTATCTGCATACGCTAGGCAGTTTTTGTCTGTTATGGAGAAGCCCGATGTAGACCACATTGAAGGCCTGTCCCCAGCCATTTCTATCGAACAAAAATCCACCTCGCATAACCCGAGATCAACGGTCGGCACTATTACCGAAATTTATGATTATTTACGGTTATTATTTGCACGAACAGGTATTCCACAATGCCCGGACCATGGCACATCGCTGGAAGCGCAAACCATTACGCAAATGGTTGATTCAGTATTAACACTGGACCCAGAAAAACGCTGGATGTTATTAGCGCCTGTAGTCCAAGAACGCAAAGGTGAGCATTTTAATGTGCTTAGCGATTTACGAAACCAAGGGTATATTCGCGCACGGATAGATGGTGAAGTGGTTGAGCTAGATGACGCTCCGCCATTAGAACTAAAAAAGAAACATACCATTGAAGTCGTTATTGATCGATTCAAAGTCCGTGATGACCTTTCTGTCCGGCTCGCAGAGTCCTTCGAAACAGCATTAAAGCTTACAGAAGGTGTTGCCATTGTTAGCTGCATGGACGATGACAATGACATTTTGTTTTCGGCCCGTTTTGCCTGCCCAACGTGTGGTTATAGCATTAGCGAACTAGAACCTCGTAGCTTTTCATTTAACAGCCCTAAAGGCGCTTGTTCTAGTTGTGACGGCTTAGGTATCAAACAATACATTGACCCAAATCAAGTCTTACATAGCCCGGACATTAGCCTTGCCGGTGGTGCAATTCGTGGCTGGGACAAACGTAATATGTATTATTACCAAATGATTATGTCACTAGCCCGTCACTTTTCTTTTGATCCTGAAGAACCTTTCAGCTCATACGCCAAAGATATCCAGCAAACCATTTTATACGGCAGTGGTGATGAACATATCGCTTTCACCACCTTAAATAGCCGTGGCGAAACGACTAAACGCACGCACCCGTTCGAAGGCATCGTCCCCAGTATGGAACGTCGCTATCATGAAACCGACTCCAGCACTGTGCGGGATGAGCTAAGCAAGTATTTCGCTAGCAAAGCTTGCCCAGATTGTGATGGTCAACGGCTCAACACGGCTGCCCGACATGTCTTTGTTGGTGATCACAACCTGCCGTCCATCACTCGCCTATCGATTAGCAAAACCAGCGACGTCTTTGCCGCTTTAAAGCTTACCGGCCATCGGGGGGAAATCGCTGAAAAAATCATTAAAGAAATTAAGGCCCGATTAGCCTTCCTAATTAATGTAGGGTTAAATTATTTATCACTAGACCGTAGTGCCGACACATTATCTGGCGGCGAAGCCCAACGGATTCGCCTAGCAAGCCAAATAGGCGCTGGGCTTGTGGGCGTGATGTACGTTTTAGATGAGCCATCCATTGGCCTACACCAGCGCGACAATCAACGCTTAATCGACACGCTTTTCCATTTGCGCGACATCGGCAATACCGTCATTGTGGTTGAGCACGATGAAGATGCCATTTTAGCCGCTGACCACGTTGTTGATATTGGCCCTAACGCAGGTATTCATGGTGGTGAGATTATCGCCCAAGGCACGCCTCAAGACATTCTTGATAACCCCAACTCAACCACAGGGCAATATCTCTCGGGCAAACAATTTATTGCTGTGCCAGCCAAACGGCACCCGTTTGACCCGGCCAAAACCATTCGTATCAATAACGCGCGCGCCAACAACCTTAAAAATATCACCGTCGATATTCCCGTTGGCATCATGACGTGTGTCACCGGCGTTTCCGGGTCAGGTAAGTCCACACTCATTAACGAAACCTTATACCCCAGTATAGCGAAAACGCTTAATCGCTCAACTCGCCCAATTGCTGCTAATGATGGCATTGATGGCTTAGAGCACCTAGACAAAGTTGTTGATATTGATCAAAGCCCCATTGGCCGCACACCCCGCTCTAACCCCGCGACCTATACCGGATTATTTACACCCATTAGGGAGCTCTTTGCTGCCACACCCGAAGCGCGATCACGTGGCTATACCCCAGGACGATTTAGTTTTAACGTTAAAGGTGGCCGTTGCGAAGCATGCAAAGGCGATGGCGTTATTAAAGTTGAAATGCACTTTTTAGCCGATGTTTACGTCAACTGTGACAGCTGCAAAGGGCAACGTTACAGCCGCGAAACACTAGAAATTCGCTACAAAGGGAAGACCATTCACGAAGTACTTTCTATGACCGTTGAAGATGCTTGCCCGTTTTTTGAAGCTATTCCGGTTTTATACAGAAAGCTGCAAACACTCATTGATGTTGGCTTGGGCTACATTACCCTTGGTCAAAATGCCGTCACTCTATCTGGCGGAGAAGCACAACGCGTAAAATTATCACGCGAACTATCTAAACGAGACACGGGTAAAACCCTTTATATTCTTGACGAGCCAACCACCGGCCTGCATTTTGCTGACATAAAACAATTATTAACGGTTCTTCACACCTTACGCGATCATGGCAACACATTGGTCGTTATTGAACACAATTTAGATGTTATAAAAACTGCTGACTGGATTATTGATATTGGCCCCGAAGGCGGCGATGGTGGTGGCCAAGTAATTGCTGAAGGGACACCAGAATCTGTCGCTAAGGCCAGTGGTTCACATACAGGGCATTATTTGGCAGCTTTTTTAACTAACAAAGCTGAGCGCAAAACTGCTTAGTTAAGTTATTAACATGATTTCTACAGCGACAAAACTATTCCCTGTTTGGGCGATACTCCTATCAGCAGTAGCCTATCTAATGCCGCAGTTGTTTATACCACTTAAGCCTAGCCTGTTTTTTTTACTGGGGCTTGTCATGTTTGGTATGGGTATTAGTCTAAAAGCAGAAGACTTTATTCGCATCATAAAATCCCCACTGGTTATTATCTTAGGGCTCGCACTACAGTTTTTATGTATGCCCTTTTTCGCTTGGGCTATTTCTTCTTGGCTAGACTTACCTTTAATGCTGTCTATCGGCATGTTATTGGTAGGCGCCAGCCCCGGTGGCACAGCTTCTAATGTTATTTGTTACTTAGCAAAAGGTAATGTCGCCCTATCCATCACAATCACAACGTTCTCTACCTTATTAGCCGTTGTTGCCACGCCCTTTCTTAGTGTTTTATATTTAGGCAAAGAAGTCGACGTGCCCGCTATAAAAATGCTGCTCGATATCGTAAAAATCATTATTTTACCCGTCACTGCTGGCGTTTTTGTTAACCACTTGTTTGGACGTTTTCTAACATCAACCAAACACGTCTTCCCTTTAATCTCGGTATTTGCAATCGTTCTTATTATCGCCATTATCGTTGCCTTAAACGAGCCACGCTTAGGGTCAATCGGCCTTGTGTTAGTGGGCGCTGTCGCTGCGCATAATGCCTTAGGCCTTTTATGTGGCTACTTTGTTCCTAGGCTTTTTGGAATGGACCCGCGCACGTGTAAGACTCTTGCCATTGAAGTCGGTATGCAAAATTCTGGGCTAGCCGTTGCGTTAGCAAGCAAATACTTTGCTGCATCTGCCGCACTCCCAGGCGCGCTATTTTCATTGTGGCACAACCTAACCGGTTCGTTATTAGCTGCTTTTTGGTCACGTACTAAATAAACGCAGCCCAATAAAAAAGCCCGTTCTACACTAGAGCGGGCTTTTAAATTTATTTAAACATCACGACGTTCTATTAAAAGGCCCACTGCACCCGTGTTTGGAAAATATCCGGCTCAACATTATCGTTAGCGCCGCCATCAACTTTTAAGACCTTAACGTAGTTGGCCATAAAGCGAATTGTTGGTGTTGCATACCAGTTCACACCAACTGATAAATTATCTTGCTCACCACCCACAATATCTTTATCTGTTAAATCAATGGTGCTGTAACGCGCGACTACTTCCCAAGCCCCCGTTCCACCTTGTCCAAAGATTGATTTGGGCTTGATACGGCCAAACTTATTGCCTTTGTATGGGCGCGCTTCACCGGTTAAAACGAATCCCATTTGCGCATACCAACCATCAAAGCCCACATCTGACATGCCATTGCGCTTAACGCCTGTTTTTACATATTCAGCCTGACCATTGAGCCCACCTTTTACAAAAGCTGCTTCAAGACCACTGACTTGAAAACTTTCTGCCCCTGCAATAGTGCCTGTATCAACAAGCTTTAGGCCACCCAAATGGCTTTCAGGGCTCGTGCTAAATTTAAGTGCGTCCGTACCAGAGCGGAGCTTACGATAATCACTCGCTATACCCACATGCACCAAGTCATTGCCTTGACGATACGGCGTTGCTGTCAACCGACCAACCACACCCCAACCTTCATCAGATGTTTTGGAGTCAACAGATGCTTTGTCACCAAAAACACTAATAGCACTGGTCCAGTTTTTACCTGTATACGTGTTACCAATACCCATGTGACGGCTTTGGCCAAAAGCAGATAACAAGGCACGTTCCATAAACTGTGTATCATTATCACTATTCAGTTCTTGTAAAATAATGCTGTCTCTAAAGTGGCCTATTTTATACGTATGGTTTTTTTGGCCGTTGTACGTAATGTACGCATCGGTAATTCCCGCTAAACCTGATTTTGTAAAATCATTCTCTAGTTTAAAGCCCCACACGTTATACATTTTTCCGGAAAGAGACAAACGCGCTCTTCGAATATCCGTGCCGTCGCCTTGCTCTGGGCCATCTTCACCCACATACGCCGCGTCCATTTGTAAACGACCACCTAGCTTGGTAGAAAAACCACCATCTTTTGTTTTAACTTTAATGCCGCCTTTAACCGTCACTCCAACATCCGTTGCTTTATCAAGTTTTGCTTGCAGCTCTGCTTTTTCAACGTTTGCTTGTTGTTGAGTCGTTTGTGCCTCAGCAATAACACGTTCATATTGTTCGGCTGTAATCGTACCGTTATCGCGTAATACTTTTAACAACGTCATCAGCTCTGAACCCGCAAACGCTAAACTAGAACTCGTAAGAAGCACGATTGCTAGCGATAAATAAATCATTGGTTTTGTTAGAATTTTCATCATTATTCTTTCTAGTGTTTTGAAAAGCGCGAATTATAATAAATAAACACCCTTATTTATACTTAAGCTATGCAATAAGGCTTTCTAAGCCTTAAAATACAACTTTAAACTTAAAATCCCAACAGCCATGCGTACCAGCCAATTCCCTCTTAATACTGTCAAAGAAACCCCTTCAGATGCTGAAATAGCCAGCCACCAACTAATGATTCGGGCTGGTCTTGTGCGCAAACTAGCAGCCGGCCTATACAATTGGTTACCACTGGGCGTTCGCATATTACAAAAAGTGGAGAGTATCGTCCGTGAAGAGATGAACAATGCTGGTGCATTAGAAGTGTTAATGCCGGTTGTTCAACCTGCTGAGCTATGGGAAGAATCAGGGCGCTGGGAACAGTACGGCCCTGAACTTGCTCGTTTGAAAGACCGACACGGTCGTGAGTTTTGCCTAGGCCCAACACATGAAGAAATCATCACTGAATTAGCGCGTAACGAAGTTAAAAGCTATAAGCAGTTACCCGTCAGTTACTACCAAATTCAAACCAAATTCCGCGATGAGATTCGACCACGATTTGGCATTATGCGCTCGCGTGAATTCATTATGAAAGATGCGTACTCATTCCACTTAACCGATGAGTCACTACAAGAAACTTACGACCGGATGTTTCAGGCGTACACCAACATTTTCTCCCGCTTAGGACTTAACTTCCGTCCTGTGATTGCTGATACCGGTTCTATTGGCGGTAATGCCTCGCATGAATTTCATGTATTAGCGGATTCAGGTGAAGACGCCATCGCCTTTTCAACGGGTGGTGATTACGCAGCCAATGTAGAAAAAGCTGAAGCACTTGCACCTTCAGCACCAAGAACAGACGCCAATACGAACTTAACAAAAGTATCTACACCGAATAAACGTAGCATTGAAGACATCAGCGCGTTTTTAAACGTAACAACAGCTGACTGTTTAAAAACCTTATTGGTAAAAAGTGATGACGATACGGTTGTCGCCCTATTATTACGTGGCGACCATGAACTTAACGAAATTAAAGCAGAAAAGATAGAAGGCGTATCCAGCCCTCTAACGATGGCCAGTGATGAAGACATTAAAAACACAGCTAATTGTAATGCTGGGTTTATCGGCCCTATCGGCTTAGACATTCGCATTATTGCTGACCGCAGTGCCGCAAAAATGGCTAACTTTGTTTGCGGGGCAAACGAAAATGACATGCATTACACCGGCGTTAATTGGGGCCGCGACTTAGCTGAGTCCACTCAAATTGAAGACTTACGCCAAGTAGTAGAAGGCGATGCTAGCCCAGATGGTAATGGTACGTTGACGATTGCACGTGGCATTGAAGTCGGCCACATCTTTCAACTGGGCACCAAGTACAGTGAAGCTATGAAGGCATCTGTACTCGATGAGAATGGCAAAAACCAAACGATGACCATGGGATGTTATGGCATTGGCGTTACGCGTGTTATTGCCGCCGCCATTGAACAAAACCATGATGCTAAAGGCATTATTTGGCCGGATGCTTTAGCACCCTTTCAAATTGCACTACTTCCTATGAATATGCACAAATCTGAACGCCTAAAAGAAGCGACTGAAAAACTTTACACTGAACTTAAAAACGCTGGATTTGACGTTTTGTTTGATGATAGAAAAGTACGCCCTGGCTTTATGTTTTCAGATATGGAATTAATTGGCATTCCTCATCGCATAGTACTAGGTGATAAAAGCCTAGACAATGGCATGGTGGAGTACCGTGCTAGAACAGACAGCGATAATCAAGATATCCCAATTGAACAGATTATTCAACACCTAAAAACCAATATTAACCAATAGGTTACTTAACATCATGAAACATGAATTCTGGCATGAACGGTGGTCTAAAAATGAAATTGGTTTTCACCTAAAACAAACCAATCCTTTTTTACAAAAACACTGGCCTAAGCTACAAGCAACTCAACATGACAGTGTGTTTATACCTCTTTGCGGCAAGAGCCAAGACATTTTTTGGTTAGCAAACCAGTTAAGCCAAGTGATTGGCATAGAACTTAGCCAAAAAGCCACCGAGGATTTTTTTGCTGAAAACAGTCTCATCCCAACAATAACTCAAGGCAAACGGTTTATTGAATACAAATATGAAAACATCACCTTACTCTGCGGAGATTTTTTCAACCTAACGCCCAATGATTTAGCTGGCTGCCAATTTACTTATGATCGTGCTTCATTGATTGCTTTGCCCCTAGAAATGCGCATAGATTATGCTAAAAAACTAAGTGAGCTGATTCCTAATGAAAAAAGCCGCCTGCTCATTACCATTGAGTACCCACAACACGAAATGACAGGGCCGCCACATTCTGTACCTCCAGAAGAGGTACAGCTACACTTTGCGGAACAGTTCGACATAACAACTCTCGAATCAAAAGATATCCTTAATGAATCTCAACGCTTTAAAGATAAAGGCGTTACGCAAATGGTTGAACATATATATTTGCTCACTAAGAAGTGATCTTACTGCTTATCAGCCAGTAACTTCTCAACTATATAAACACACATTCCACAAGCAACATTGACGCGTGTTTTTTCACGCGCTTCGTCAAGCGTTGTGATCTTCTCAGTATCAATAACGTTTAAGAATTGCTTTTTGGTGATGCTGGTACAAGTACAAATAACATCATCATCTTTAAATTGATACGCCATGATATTGCTTAATGGTCGTGCCCACAATTTGGTTCAGGTTCCGCCTCATATGGGCTCTTACGCGATGGTGTGTTCATTCTATATTGCACAAAGTCTTGCACATTATGATGGTGCATAAACGGGTTGCCTTTAATTTGCTCGGCTAATGTTGACGTTTTTTTCACCGCGTAATTATGACCCGGCAAAATAGTCGTTGAACTGGATAAGTCTGTACGTATTTTATTCAACGTTTTAAACATCACTTCAGGGTCACCGCCAGTAAAGTCACAACGTCCGCAACCGAAAACAAACATGGTATCGCCTGTCATCAATTGATCATCAACGTGGTAACAGGTTGAACCAGGTGTATGCCCTGGGGTATGTAACATTTTAATGGGGGTTTTGCCCAGCATGATTTCATCACCACCGTGATGCAAACTTGGCGTCCCTTCATGCTCGCCCCAAAACGCTGCCTCTTCTTTAAGTAAATGCAGTTCTGCATCAAACGTATTTAGTACGTCTTGAATACCGTTGATATGATCGTGGTGGCTATGCGTCAGCAAAATATCCGTTATTTTATAACCACGTTGATTAGCTAACTCTATCGCTTTTGGCACGTCCCATGCTGGGTCAACAATTGCTGCTCTTTTACTGGCGTGGTCTTGAATCAAGTAAACAAAATTTTCCATTGGCCCAAGCTCCAATGCATCGATTGTATAGTTCTTTTCGCTCATCACTCTCTCCTCACTTAATAATTACAGCTCTCGTGTTGCACTAAACGTAATATCTGGCCAGCGCTCCTCAGTTAACGATAAATTTACTCTGCTTGTCGCTAGATATACTAAAAAACCGCTCCCGTCTTCTGCAAGGTTATCATGCGCCTTCTTTTTAAATTCTTCCAGCTTTTGCTCATTGTCTGAAGTTACCCAACGCGCTGTCGTAACAGAAATATTATCGTAAACACATTCAACGCTGTATTCATTCTTTAAACGATGTGCCGTCACTTCAAACTGCAACACACCCACAGCACCTAAAATAAGATCATTATTTTTAAATGGTTTAAACAACTGTGTCGCGCCTTCCTCTGTTAATTGTTGCAAGCCTTTTTGTAATGCCTTCATGCGTAATGGGTCTTTTAGAACGGCTCGCCGAAATAATTCGGGTGCAAAATAAGGGATGCCTCCAAACTTTAACTTTTCACCTTGGCTGAACGTATCACCCACTTGAATAGTCCCATGATTGTGCAACCCGATAATATCGCCAGCGAAGGCTTGCTCAACACTTTTACGGCTATCGGCTTGAAACGTGATTGCGTTGCCCACCTGAATATTTTTACCAATACGCACGTGGTTCATTTTCATGCCTTTGTTGTACTCACCAGAACAGATTCGCATAAAGGCAATACGGTCTCTGTGTGCTGGGTCCATATTTGCTTGTACTTTAAAAACAAAACCCGAAAAGTCTTCTTCTGATGGCATTACTTTCCGTTGTTCTGCTTCACGTGATTGGGGAGGTGGCGCATATTCAGCAAAGGCATCTAATAATTCACCCACACCAAAATTATTCACCGCAGAGCCAAAAAACACCGGTGTTTGTTTACCCGCCAAATAAGCTTCAATATCAAACGGCTTACTCGCCTCACGAACAAGCTCCAATTCTTCGAAAAACTCTTCAGCCTCATCACCCATCAACTCTTTAAGCTTCGGGTCATCCAAGCCTTTAAATATTTCACCTGTTGCAATTTTACCGCCATGGGTTGGGCTAAACACGTGCACTTCATCTTTGTATAAATGATATACACCTTTAAAGCGTTTCCCCATACCTATTGGCCACGTCACCGGTGCGCATTCTATCTTTAAGACAGATTCCACCTCGTCAATCAATTCTAAAGGGTCACGCCCCTCACGATCTAGCTTATTAATAAAGGTGATAATAGGCGTATCGCGAAGCCGACACACTTCCATCAACTTGATTGTCCTAGCTTCAACACCTTTGGCACAATCAATCACCATTAATGCAGAATCAACAGCTGTTAACGTACGATAGGTATCTTCAGAAAAGTCTTCGTGCCCAGGCGTGTCTAACAAATTAAGCAGCTTTTCATTATGCTCAAACTGCATTACCGATGTCGTTACAGAAATTCCCCGCTCTTTCTCCATCTCCATCCAATCGGATGTTGCATGACGAGCCGCTTTACGCCCTTTAACCGAGCCTGCCACTTGTATAGCACCACCGAACAATAGTAACTTTTCAGTTAAGGTTGTCTTCCCGGCATCTGGGTGAGAGATGATAGCAAACGTGCGCCTCTTGTTGATTTCATTGACAAAATTGCTATCACCCATACCTTCAAAATCCTAATTTGTACTTAAATTTGTACTTGTTTATAAAGTTACCCCCTTGGGGGACTGAAAAGCGCACTATTCTACAGAAATAAGCGCCACGCTATACATTATTGCGCCAGAATCCTTTCCAGCTCGCTTAATTGCTGCTGGTAAGTTTCTGGGTTTTCCGTTTTAAACTTCTCTAAGTTCAGGAGCTTCCATTTCACTGATGGAAACGCCTGAAAATCATAAATCGACCAGTCTGGCTCTAAGCTATTAAAGCTTTTTAGAAACACTTTATCGCTTTCATTCAAACCGACTTGTATCGTTTCGATGAGTTGAAGCCTTGTGGCTTCATATTCATCGTAACTAAATTCTATTGCGCTCATACCTTCAAACTGGTTTTCAAACGCCATGCGTTGATCAAGCAAATGCGGATTTAGCATTTCATGGGTCGGGCGATTACTGCCAACCAACCCAAAGATAAACCCGCGCTTGATGTCATCGGTAAAACCTTCGTTTTCAAGCAAGAGCTTTACATCAAACAAATCTCTTGGGTGCTGCCTATCGATGGCTGCACAAATTTTACCGCCGTAGAGCTGTGCTAATGGCACAAGCGGCATCGCACAAAACACATCAAACTGTTCTTGAGCAGCGTCACACAGTGGCGCTTTGGTAGCCTCACCTATCAAGCCACGCCCCACCATATTCACTTCGATCTTGATCATCACACCGCGCTCATCAAGCTGGAGCTTACAGACATTCTCCTTATGCTGAATGCGTATCGATGGGCGCAGGCCTTCGATACGTTCTTTAATACGCATAAGGGCTGCGTTAATACCATCTAGCGTTTCATTACGCTCAGCTATTTCGACATAGGTTAAGTCGATATCAACGGACAGCCTTGGCATATCCAGCACAAAGAGATTGATTGCCGTGCCGCCATGCATGGCAAAGCATTCCTCTTTGGCGACCTCTGGCAACACATCCAAAAGCAGCTTCACCTGTTTGGTGTAGGCGTTATTCATGCCGTTGCCTCCCCATTCATTGAATCGAGAGCCTTGGGAACGGTTATCTGGTATTTCGAGACATAAACGCCATCGCTCACGATGGCACGTTTACCTGAGCCCAAATCAACCTTATCCAAATTGATATAGCTAAGCCATTCATGCTCTGCTTTATCTGCCAAATACAAAAACAAGCGCTTCACCTTCACAGAAGTGCACTCTTCCAATAGTTTTTGTACTATCGCTGGCCGCAAATTATTCAAACCTTCCATAAGCTCAAACACTTCCATAAGCGGCTGAGACTTTGGCGCTAAATATAAGCACTCCATCACTGCTCGCGCGGGGCTGGATATCTTCACTTTAAAACTTTTATGGTCGATCTCAACCAAACCAAGCTCAGGCGGTAAAAAGCTCGTTGACTTACTCTCTACACTTAAACCCCAATCACGCTTTTTAAACCAAAGCGGCAAGTTCTCATCCTTACCACCAAAAAGCTGCGCCTTCTTGGAAGACAGTTCTAAATAGTGAGCCTTCCCTTGCAATGACAGCGCCGTTTTAGCCGCTGGATGCACTAAGAGGCCTAGCTGAGACTGCAACGCATAGATGCCGCCCAGATAATCCACCTGATCACCACGGCGTATCAAGGCACCTGTGCCGATAGAATCAAACCACTGGCTTTTCTTGTACTGCTTTTGTAAATCGAGGCTATAGCCCTGTTCTGTTAACCATGCCGAAGAGAGCACTATGCCTGAAGGCTGAGTGCTAAGCAGAGTGTTTAATTTTGACTCTCTTTCGGTATTCATACTTCCAATATATCTACTTTTATAAACTAAATCAATAAAAAGGTTTATATTATCTATTATTTAGGTATCTAAAATACCTAAATATACTGTTTTTTAAACAAAAAGAGCGATGCTGGTATCGACATTGCTTTGACCCTTGCGACAGGACTAGGCGCAAGGGCTGCTTTTGGAGCTCAGTTTGGCTCGACAAGAGACAATATAAGCGAAGCATGAGCAACTAAGGCCAATAGGCCGCTGAACCCCAAAAGCGCGGTAGATTAAAGCCCCCACCGTAGCAGGGGCTTCACTTTTTTAATGGCTCCAAAATATATGCACTTCCTGATAGCCTGTTTCAATTGTAAAGATGTCGCCGCCTAGCTCCATATCACGCCCCATGCGTTCATAGTCGATATACATTTCTAAGTGGCTTGGAATATTGCCGGTATCCTCGGTTAGCTCTTGGGCATAATCCGCCACACTGGTATGACACCCACAATAACTTTCATCTACGGCTTTTCGTGCCTCGTCGATATCGCTGTAATAACCAAGTAACTCCGCGCCTAGCTCGCCGTGCTCCTCGATAAAACAAGCAACCTCCTGCGCACTGTCTATCCCTTCATACTCTCCCAAGCTGTAACTGCCAAACCCCTCGTAATCATGAATTGCATATTCTTCTGCATCCTCTTCAGGGCTTGATACCAACATAGAATTAATCTGGTCTTGTATGTCGTCTAGTGGCGTAAGTCATAAATAAATTCTGATGACTCTGTATAGCGTTTTCTAGGGTCTATATGTACAGATTTTTGAAGCACACCATCAAACCAAACGGGCATTTCACACGCATCATCTAATATTGTTTGGTATTGCAATTTGCCTTGAGCCTTTTTTGAATGACACCTCGCAACGTTCGCACCACAGGGTAACTTACCGGTCAACATTTGATACGTTATAACGCCCAATGAAAGATCAAAGCATCGGTTTTGCTGCAATTCGCCCAACAATAACTCATGTCTTTAATTTTAACCGAAGCGGGTACTACAACTTTTTTCGAAGCCTTTGGTTTTCCGTCCTCGCCTCCTTCAACGTCATGAGAAGGTAGGTTCCAATATCGGCAGTGGTTTGTTTTCCGTTGTAATAGTATCGAAGGCTATAGGTAATTTTGCCTTTGGGAGAGACACGAACACACACGCCATCGCGATCTGATTTCACGAGTGACTTTGTTCGAGCCTTACTATGATTTGCTTTTAACCATGATTCAGTAATTGCCATGCTTTGTACTCCAAGTCATTGATTCCAATGAACAAGTACAAATAAATTTAAGTGCTCATTGAATCGCAAAATTTGTACTTAAATTTGTACTTATTTTGCATGACTCAGCATGACAAATGGGGACGTTGGTCGTCAATATGACAATCCCAGACAATACGTAACTTTTTGATTTAATTAAAGTTTGTGTCTTAAGGTGACTCAGGGTGTCTTATCAGTTTGAATTCGGATGCGAAATAATGGCGAACGTTCGCCTATTTTGATATTCGCTTTGTAACTCAGCCATATTGGACAATGTATTAGAAAACGAGTTATTCTACATAACGATGGCCGGCAAAGATATTGAGAAACTTTTTTTAACCCAATTAGGTTAGTTAGACTAACCTTAAACTTATTTGCTGAACTCCTTTTTCTGTGTGGCAAAAAGAATGTTAAAACCATCATTTAAAAAATGGCGGCCAAAGCCACCATTTTTATTGGAACTGTCTCTTAACTTTAAAGCCCGAAGTTAGTCTCTGAGCTTACAAGTGCCTGTATCCATACCTGCCACGTGAATCCGTTTTGTACCTTTAGGGCACTTTTTACAATAGCCTTTGTGCTTAAATTGATGCTTAGGACAACCATTTGCTCCCCACACATATTTTGCCGATTTTTTCTTCTTATTAAAGCCCATGCCTCTTTTTTCACATGCTTCAGGGTGTGTCATCTTACGCGTTAGACTTTTACGCTTATAGCCTGCGGGGCATTCATAACATTTTGTTCCTGAACGATAAACTTGTTTACCCTCACAGCCTCTTTTAGCTTTTTTGTACTTTATAGCTTCAATTTTAGGAAAGTAAATTTGTCTTTTACCCTTCCCTTTCGGATGGGTCTTTCCATCCATATCAAAATCACCCTCGCTTGGCAAGTTAAGCTGCACACCTGCAGCTCTAGCTTCTTCAACCACCCATTTAAGCGCTTGATAAGCAGGTTTATTATTCGCCACACCACCCACATCATTATGCCCACCGGCAAACTCTCGTTCAGTACGATAATTATTCTTTGATCTTGACCCAGTTGTTCCAGCTTCACCCGGTTCACCAGCTGTTCCGTCGTCGTTCGTTGTTGCAGCTGTTCCACGATCTTCTTTATCTGAAAAAATAGACCATAAATCAAAGGTATTTCGCTTTTCTAGCTTTGCCGTAGCATGCGCAACCGCTTTTACATTGGATGGAATCCATTTACTAAAACCCAAATCATGCTTACCCGCGGCCACCCCAAATGAATACACTGTATCGAACAACCCCATAAATTTAATCTTTGGTGATTTGCCTTTAGGCTTTTCACCTTTTTTATACTGTTTCGGGTCCCCGCGGCGTTGGATTAAATGTGCAAACTGACGCGATAAGGCCGCGCCTCGGCTAAAACCAACAATAACGATACCCGTCTTGCCATTTTTAAAGTTTTTCACTAATTCTTTATACATGGTTTCAAGGGCCTTTTTTTTACCCGCCCCACCCGCGAACCCCGCCCAGTCTAGGGGTGAGACAATATCCCATTTTATAATCTTCCACTTTTTGTATCCAGAACCCACTCCATTTACATAAACAACATCACCATATGGAACACGCGCATCTAAAAAGCGATATACATTCGTTGTATCACCCTGTTGGAAATTTTTACCCGTGCCATCAAAACCGTAAACAACTGTCTCTGCATTTGCATATACTGATGCAAACAGTAACAACATCAACATACCTAACTTTTTACAGCTTATACCTTGTCTTAAATCCATCATCATTATTCCTTCTTAAATTTAGCTATCCGCTTGTTTACTGTATTACTGAATACGGCATTTGCCTGTATCTATACCCGCCACATGAATACGTTTTGTCCCTTTAGGGCATTTCATACAATACCCTTTATGCTTAAATTGATGCTTAGGGCACCCATTTGCTCCCCACACATATTTTGCCGACGTTTTTTCTTTATTGAGCCCTAACCCTCGTTTCTTACATGCTTCAGGGTGCGTCATTTTACGCGTTAGACTGGTTCTTTTATAACCTTTTGGGCAGGCGTAGCAACGTGTACCCGAACGGTAAACTTGTTTGCCTTCACAACCTTTTTTTGCTTTTTTATACCTTTTTGCTTTTACTTTAGTAGGTGCAGCTTCTTCCTCATACTCCTCTTCATCATCGTCGTATTCCTCGTCATCGTAATACTCTTCTTCATCACCTTCACTGTACTCTTCGTCATCGTAATACTCTTCTTCCTCGTTATAGTTTTCTTCTTCGTCGTATTCCTCTTCACCCATGTCGCTATCATCTTCATCGGAATACGAATCGTCATTTACACTGTCCCTACCTCCTCTCTTTTCCCTTTCGAACTTACTTTGACTATCAACGCGCACTGGTGAAAGCGTCAAATTAACTGGACCAAGCATGCCCTGAACACTCACATTTAAATTACCACTGGGTGCTAATGTTGCTGTAAAGGGCCCCGCTAAAGGCAAATCTTGGCCTTTATACTCGCCCGACTTTACCCTTTGCCAATCCTGCGAAACCACCATCATTGGTCCAATTTTCAGAACAAATAAGTGCACCCAAGAATCAACCGCATATGCCCTACCTCCTTCAATTCGAATTCTTTTTCGAATATCATTAATCATCCACTCACCATCAATTGGTAGCTTTTTACCCATTGGCACATCCATTGCCATCGGTAAAAAAGCCGGTATTTGGGGGATTTGTGGAACACCTGGAATACCCAACGAATTGGCTTGAGCATTTAAAGTAAGCACACTAAAAATAAAGATTAATATAGCTAAATTATTGGGCCGTTTTCTTTTAGGTAATTTGTTATTCATTTAATCTTCCCCTTGTAATCCATTTTGTTTTTAAAATTATACTTATTTCTTCTACGTTATGGGCATGGGGTGAACACCCCATTTTTGTCTATTTATCCGTAAAATATTAATTCATTCCATACTTAACTAAACAATTTATTGCACATCAGTTGATTTTTTCATTACTACAAACACTGATGTACCCGCGCCTTGTTGTGAGCATAGATCAAACTGCATACCTTGGGCTTCGCATAGTTCTTGAGCGATATTCAACCCTAACCCGTCACCCGTAGATTCTTTTCCCTTCTCACCCCAATACATCAGCCTTGTCTTCTTCACTTGTGAAATACCCAAGCCGTTATCATGCACTTGGAATATAAGGCTACCCCCCTTACAACGAAAACCAATTAATATTTTGCTTCCGTTCGAATGGTTTAAAGCATTACTAATTAAGTTTGACATAATTCGCATCATCGCTAAGGGATCAACTAACATCAAGTGGTCCGCCGTAAAAAATCGCAACCTTATATCTCGGCTTTCCGCTTCAGCTTCAAACATTTTACGTAACACCCCCAACACCATAATCGTTGAAACCTTCTCTAATTCACTTTTCATTGCCGGTGTATACACACCTATTTCACTATCAGAAGAAACATAATTGCGTGACAAACTATCAATGTAGTCTATCGCTAACATGAGCTTCTCAGCCCCACTACCTTGCTTTCTTACTAATTGCTCAACTGCGCTACGTAAGGCTGTAATAGGTTGCTTTAAATCATGTGATACCGATGCTAATTGGTATCGGTGTTTCTTTGCAACCTCGAACACCTCGTTATACTCTTGTTTAGATTGAATTAATGCTAACTTTATTTCTGCTTCTTTTTTAGCCGCGATTACCGCTTTTTTTTCTGCAAGGTCTTTCATATGTCTGCTATTGAAGGCTTGCCAAATCACGATAGTCAAAGAAAAACCAGCCACTAATAGCAATATATATCTGTAGAGCATAAAAAAGCTCTTTTCCATTGAGACTCCATATAAAGATATATAACTAAAACCAATAATAGAAAATAAGGCTACAAAGACAGGATATATTCTAATAAAAACCCTCAACTTTAAATCATAGTTTAACCAGGTTAAAGGCGGCAAGAATTGACTGGCTACCATAGTAAAAAAGAGCACCCTAGCTGGCCACCACATATCAGCAAGAGATAACTTACCTAACAAAAAAATGGTACTAATCGTGAACAGCCCAGAAATAATGGATAGTGAAAAAAACATGGGCTTTAGTTTAGATAAAACGTGCCCTGACTCAATTTGTACCGCAATTAACCAATAGCCATAGCATGCAAGACTTGTTGTTAATAAAAAAGGAAGTACCCACACAACAAAATCAATATTGAATGCAGGAGCTGTGTTTAAAACAAAATAGGGAATCGTTCCATCTAAAGACGCCGCATGGAGAAACAATAAAAATGATAAGAACACGTAAAAAAGCCAACGGTATTCCTTATATGCAAGAATAACCAAACTCGCGAACACCACCCCGCTCAATGCAAACGTGTAAAAAATATAATCCCATGGTTGTGGCGTAAACTCAGATGGATCGGCATATGCATCTATGCTCAACATTATTATAAGAATAGTTATTAATTGGCTGTAACTATTTTGCCGCAAAGGTTTTGCTCCCTACGCTAAGTATTAATAATTTATGAGTAAAGTATTCTAGAAAAAGGCATAAATTACTATAGGGCTAACACCCTATTTTTTAGATGTTGTCAATTAAGCCATCTTTCAGTGCCCTTGCCATTAATTGAGAAAAAGAATGTACGTCGAGCTTCGCCATTAAACTCGTTCTATGTTTGTCTACCGTTTTGGGGCTAATGCTTAAAATAATAGCCACTTCTTTATTTGTTTTACCCGCAAGAATCCAATTTAAAACTTGCCTCTCACGATCTGTCAATAAAGCCGTTTTTTGTCCTTGTCGGATTAGCGAAACTAATTCTGGTGCGATGTAACGAGCTCCACACAATACCTTAGGTATTTGTTCAAACATCGCATTGACCGTTGAGCCTTTACCAAACAACCCTTCTACGCCTGTTTCAACAATACTAGCTAGTATTCCTGCACCCGTAATACCAGTAAAGACAACGATTTTAGTGTTAGGACTCCAACGCCTTACATCATGAATAATATCTGCCCCAGTTACTAATGGCATCGTAATATCTAAGAAAATCAAATCCGGTTTACACGACTTTACAGATGCCAATGCTTCTAGGCCATTTTCAGCGACATCCAGTAATTTCATTACGGAGCCATCATTTAAAACAGTATTTTCAATATAATCCCGAATGACTCCACGAATAATTTCGTGATCATCAGCAATGACTATCGAATGATATTTTTTAGATTTTGACATCGCTAATATTTATTAATACATCGTAACTTGTACACTCTCAACTTACTTTTTTAAATAAATGTAGAAATGAATATTTCTCCAGAATTCCTTTATGTAAGAACCAAGCCAATTAATCAAAACTGTATGAAAACACCAACGCATCTTCCCTTCCACCTTCCACAGGATAATAATTTTTACGTTGGCCAATTTGTGTGAAACCCAACTTTTTATACAGCACAATAGCGCCTTTATTTGTTGGCCTCACTTCTAAAAAAATGCTTTCAGCCCCCTTTTCTTTGGCTACTTTAAACAACTCTTGCAAAAACATTCGCCCAAACCCTTGCCCTTGTTTATCAGGGTCTATACAAATATTTAGAACATGCGCCTCACCTACTGCAATGGATAAAATAGCATAGGCGATTAATTGACCTTCACTGTGTAACCCCCAGTTTGAATAACCCATTGCAAGACAATCTTTAAATATTTGTTCGCTCCATGGATAGTCATATACGCTGTCTTCAATTCGCAATATATCCGGTAAATCTTTGTTTTTTAATGGTCGCAGGTGTAACGAATCATCTTCAACGCCAAACGCCATTTTTACTTTGTCAATAAGTCTCAATTAAGCACCTGAGTCTTAGCTAATTGAATATCCTGCCATACCTCACGCTTTAAAGATGGCATATTTAAAAGCTGATCTGGGTGGTGCGTTACCACAACAGGTACTTTGGACATGTTTGTTGTATGCGTTTCCCCACGAAGTTGTTCGATAGATAGGTTTTGAGCCAATACCTGTTGCGCCGCCGTTTCTCCAAGGATAACAATGACACTCGGTTGAACCAGTGCTATTTGACGAGCTAAATACGGGTTACAACAAGCAACTTCATCTTGGGTAGGGGGACGTTCATTTTGTGAACATTTTATTGCTGTCGTGGTGTAAACGGTTTGTGATTTTTCATTTACTGACAATAAAATACCTTCTAGTAATTGGTTCGCCTCAGCAGAGAGAAAACCCGTACTATTTTTGGCGGGTTTATCGCTGACAAAAAACCAGTTGGCCGACGTATTTCCTGATCCAGAAATTTTTTGACTTGCAAGGTGGGTTAATTCGCATTGCACACATGCTTCCACCGCTTTAGACAATGCTTGCATATCCATTGTTTCCAACGGCGCCTCAACTAGTGCTTCACGTTGAGGTTCAATCGCTTCCTTTCCTCTATATATTTGAATACCCATCGCGTCCAAATATTGATCGTTAATATCCCTATTAATTGCCATTATCTTGAGATTTTTTCTCCCGACGCGATCGGCGCAACAGGCTAGTCGTTAACGCTAAACCAGATAACGTATAAATTAAAAAGCCAATGAAAATAACAAGCGGCGGTGCAACATACACCAACGCCAACACCAACATAACAATAACGGCCACGACAAAAGGCACCTTGCCTGTAAAGTTAAGTTCTTTAAAACTATGGTAGCGAATATTACTAACCATCAACAAGCCTGAAAATGTTGTAACAGCCATTAGGCCATATACAGCGGCTGGGCCAGTTATTTCATTATCAACTAGCACCCAAATGAACCCCGCAACGAGTGCTGCAGCAGCTGGGCTTGCTAACCCTTGAAAGTAGCGTTTATCTGCGGTGTTATGCTGAACATTGAACCTTGCCAACCTAAGTGCACCGCATGTCGCGTAAACAAATGCGACCATCCAGCCCAGCTTACCTAACGAGGACAAACCCCAAGCATAAGCAATTGCCGCTGGTGCAACGCCGAATGAAACCAAGTCCGCTAAACTATCATATTGTGCGCCAAACTCACTTTGTGTATTCGTCATACGCGCAACACGGCCGTCTAATCCATCAAGAATCATTGCAACAAAAACAGCAATAACAGCTACTTCAAAGTGCCCGTTTATTGCCCCTGTTATGGCATAAAACCCAGCAAAAAGAGCACTGGTGGTAAACAGGTTAGGCAGTAAGTAAATACCTTTAGAGCGTGGTTTGTTTGGTTGCTTCATGTGTACCCAACGGCCTTTTAAAAATTTAAGTATAACTCAGCATATCTTTTTTATGACAAAAAAAACGGCCGTTAAACGGCCGTTTTTTTAAAAGAACAAATGTCTTTTAATTCTTTTCTTTGTCAACCAATGCATTAGCTGTAATCCAAGGCATCATTTCACGTAATTTACCGCCTACTTGTTCAATCTGGTGTGCCGCATTGTTTCTACGGTTTGCCGTCATTGATGGGTAGTTTGTTGCACCCTCAATAATAAACTGCTTAGCATATTCACCATTTTGGATATTACGTAATGTTTCACGCATTGCTTCACGAGATTCATCATTAATTACTTTCTTACCTGTAACATATTCGCCGTATTCTGCATTGTTTGAAATTGAATAGTTCATGTTGGCAATACCACCTTCATACATCAAATCAACAATCAATTTTAATTCGTGCAAACATTCGAAATAAGCCATTTCTGGTGCGTAGCCGCCTTCAACCAATGTTTCGAAACCCATTTTAACCAACTCAACTGTGCCGCCACATAAAACAGCTTGCTCGCCGAATAAATCCGTTTCAGTTTCGTCTTTAAATGTTGTTTCAATAATACCTGTGCGACCACCACCAATAGCAGACGCATAGGACAGGGCAACATTTTTTGCTTTACCTGATGCATCTTGGTAGATAGCGATTAAATCTGGAATGCCGCCGCCATTTTTAAATTCATTACGAACTGTGTGGCCCGGTGCTTTTGGTGCAATCATCACAACATCTAAATCAGCACGTGGCACGACTTGGTTGTAGTGAATTGAGAAACCATGAGCAAATGCAAGCGTCGCACCTTTTTTCAAACTAGGTTCAACTTCTTCTTTATATAGCTGAGATTGGAATTCGTCTGGTGTCAAAATCATCACCATGTCAGCGCTTGCTACTGCTTCTGGCACTTCTTTAACTGTTAAGCCAGCTGCTTCAGCTTTTGCTACGGATGATGAGCTAGCTCTTAAACCAACGACAACATTGACGCCTGATTCTTTTAAGTTATTTGCATGCGCATGGCCTTGCGAGCCATAACCGATAACAGCAACTGTCATGCCTTTAATGATTGAAAGATCCGCGTCTTTATCGTAGTAAATATTCATTTTTTTTCCTAATATTAATAAAATTTAATGGCCTTGCTTTCGCAAAGCCCACAAGTATATTACAAGCTTAGCGCTCTTTCACCCCGTGAAAGACCTATAACACCTGAACGTACAATTTCCAAAATGTCATCCGTTAAAGACAACAAAAGATCATCTAGCCATGGCTTTTCACCTGCCAGCTCGATAATCAAATACCCATCTGTTTCATCGGTAATATGTGCAGAAGAGTCTTTACTCAGCGCTTCTACTTTATTCACAATAGCATCTGTTTTTTTAACCTTAATTAAGGCCAGCTCCCTTTCAAGCGAAAACGACTCCGACAAATCAATGAGTTTTACAACATCAACCAACTTATTAAGTTGTTTTTTAATTTGCTCTATCGTTTCTTCACTGCCTACGGTAACCAAGGTTAAACGGGATAATGAAGGATCTTGAGTCGGCGCTACAGTGAGCGATTCAATATTATATGCGCGAGCAGAAAACAATCCTGACACCCGGGACAAAGCACCCGCCTCATTTTCCAATAATAAAGAAATTATGTGTTGGCGACTCATGACGAACCCTTCTTATATTTTGAACTAGGCGCCATCACCATATCGTTATGAGCTTTGCCAGATTCAATCATCGGGTACACGTTTTCTTCCGTGTCAGTTAAGAAATCAAGAAAAACCGTACGGTCTTTCATAGCAAATGCTTCTCTTAATGCTGGCTCAACATCTTCTTTTTTGGTGATTTGCATACCCACGTGCCCATACGCTTCTGCCAATTTTTTAAAATCTGGCAACGCTTCAAGGTAAGAATGCGAATAACGTCTTTTATACGTAAATTCTTGCCACTGGCGCACCATACCTAAAAAACCATTATTTAAGTTAATGACCTTCACTGGTGTGTCGTATTGCAGCATGGTGGACAGCTCTTGCAAGCACATTTGAATGCTACCTTCACCTGTCACACAAGCGACATTCGCCTCAGGGTGAGCGAACTTGACGCCCATCGCCGCTGGCAAACCAAAGCCCATCGTTCCCAAGCCGCCTGAATTAATCCAGCGGCGTGGTTTATCAAACGGGTAAAACTGTGCTGCGAACATTTGGTGCTGGCCCACATCCGATGTTACAAACGCTTCACCTTTTGTTACTTTATATAACTGCTCAATCACATACTGGGGCTTAATTGTGCCACTATTCATGTCGTAAGCCATGCAATCAACGGCGCGCCATTCTTCAATTTTATTCCACCAATCGGCAATTCGAGCTCGATCAAATGTTTCGCCTAAGCCTTCTATTTGAGCCAACATGTCCAATAAAATAGGTTTTACTTGGCCAACAATGGGCACATCAACCGTAATTGTTTTTGAGATAGAGGCCGGGTCTACGTCAATATGAATAATTTTCGCATGTGGACAAAATTCAGCAATTTTTCCAGTCACACGGTCATCAAAACGCGCGCCAATAGCAATAATTAAATCACTATCATGCATCGCCATGTTTGCTTCATACGTGCCATGCATACCCAGCATACCCATAGACTGAGGGTCTGTTCCTGGAAAAGCCCCTAAGCCCATTAACGTCTGGGTCACTGGAAATTGTAACGTATGACAAAGCGTCCTTAATTCTTCGCTCGCCTCACCTAATATAACGCCACCACCACTATATATAACAGGGCGCTTAGCTTCTTGTATCAGCTTAACAGCTTTTCTTGTTTGGCCTATATCTCCACTTACTGTTGGTTGATATGAGCGCATACTCACGTCTTCCGGGTAAGAATACGGCACCTTAATATTGGGATCTGTAATATCTTTAGGAATATCAACAACAACAGGGCCAGGTCGGCCAGACGTTGCTATAAAGAATGCCTTTTTCATTGTTTCAGCAATGTCAGATACATTCTTCACAAGAAAGTTATGCTTCACACAAGGGCGAGTAATACCCACCGTATCAACTTCTTGAAACGCGTCGGTACCAATAACAGGGCGAGGCACTTGACCAGTGATAACCACCAGTGGAATTGAATCCATATAGGCAGTAGCGATACCTGTCACTGCATTGGTTGCTCCAGGGCCGGACGTAACAAGCACAACACCAGGCTTGCCTGATGAACGTGCGTAACCATCCGCAGCGTGAGTAGCCCCTTGTTCATGCCGTACAAGCACGTGCTGAACTGCATCTTGTTTAAAAATAGCATCATAAATGTGTAATACACACCCGCCTGGGTAACCAAACACATACTCCACGCCCTCGTCTTTCAAGGACTGGATGACGATTTCACCGCCACTTAACTCCACAATAACTCTCCAATAAATTACAAATTTAGCCGATTACCCGCCGGGCTCCGATGATATCGCGCAAATGAACTCGAGAAAATACTAATTTTATCATAATTGGTCAAGGGGTTCCTAAAATCTAATTCTCTACTATACTGAAGCTTAGTGTATTATTTTTTACTCAATCCAAGGACAAGGGGTCTAACAATGCGTCTACTATTTTTAACAGTTGTCTTACTCGCAACATACAGCGCCATGAGCTATTCAGCCATATACGAATGGACTAATAAGCAAGGCAACAAAGCCTATACTCAAACCCCTCCAAGTGATAAATCAATTTCAAGAAAAAAACTTGAAGTAAAATCTCAAAAAACAAATGACGCCATCACTTACTCTGATAAAAGTGAAGAAGCTGCAACGTCTGATTCAACTGAAGAAGCGCCTGACGTTTCTCCTGAAGAGCAGGCTAAAAAAATCGCTGAAGGTAAACAGTTAATAAAAGAACAATGTACTAATGCGAAATCTGGCTTGGCTGGGCTAGATGGCGGCAACAGACTTTACAAAGATAGCAAAGGTAATTATTTAAGGATGACGGAAGAAGAAAAAGATAAGCGCCGTAAAAACATAAACAGCTTCATAACAGAACATTGTAAATAAGTTTCTGCATAGGGCCTGTTAACTGGCCTTTTTTGCCTTTATAAAACAAGCCATCCATTATTTTATTGGCACAGCTTCTATAAATTCATTATAGGCGCGTTTATAATGCGCGTTTAGCAAACGTAGCAATCACACATCTATGACACAACGAAATGCTTTTTATGCACAATCCGGTGGCGTAACCGCTGTTATTAATGCAAGCGCATGCGGCCTTATTGAAACTGCTCGCCAACACGCCGATAAAATTGGCAAGGTTTACGCAGGCCGTAATGGCATTATTGGTGCCTTAACGGAAGACCTGATTGATACCAGCCTTGAGTCAACTGAAGACATTGCGGCTTTACGCTACACGCCTTCTGGCGCATTCGGTTCATGCCGTTATAAATTAAAAAGCTTTGAAGAAAACCGCGCTGAGTACGAACGCTTGATTGCAGTCTTCAAAGCGCATGACATCGGCTACTTTTTTTACAACGGCGGTGGTGACTCGCAAGATACCACCAATAAGCTATCTCAATTAAGTGAGTCATTAGGGCACAAACTGCAGTGCATCGGCATTCCTAAAACCGTTGATAACGATTTGCCCTTAACAGACAACTGCCCAGGCTTTGGGTCGGTTGCTAAATATGTAGCCGTATCTATTCGTGAAGCTGGTTTTGATGTTGCCTCTATGGCACGTACATCTACCAAAGTGTTCGTTCTTGAAGTAATGGGCCGTCACGCTGGTTGGATTGCAGCAGCAGGTGGTTTAGCTGCTGAAAATGAAGGCGAATCACCGCATATCATTTTGTTTCCTGAAATTGTATTCGACCAAGAAAAGTTTCTTGCTAAAGTGAATGAAACCGTTGAGAAATATGGCTTTTGCTGCATTGTTGTTTCTGAAGGGGTTCAAAATCCAGATGGACAATTTCTAGCCGAAGCCGGCACACGTGATGCATTCGGTCACGCCCAACTAGGTGGCGTTGCTCCTGTCGTCGCAGAAATGATTAAATCTGAATTTGGTTATAAATATCATTGGGCTGTGGCAGATTATTTACAACGCGCGGCGCGTCATATCGCCTCTAAAACTGACGTTGATCAAACGTACGCCATGGGCAAAGCTGCTATCGAGCTTGCACTTGAAGGAAAAACAGCCGTTATGCCGACCATTGTTCGCACCAGTAATAACCCTTATCAATGGGAAATTGGCTTTGGCGAATTAGACAAAGTGGCCAATGTGGAACAAATGTTGCCCCCCCATTATATTACTGAAGATGGCTTTGGCATTACAGCAGAATGTGAAGAATACTTACGGCCTTTAATTATGGGCGAAGACTACCCGCCTTATGTTAACGGCCTACCGCAATACGTGCGCTTGAAAAATCTGCCTGTAGATAAAATTCTTAACGAGCCGTTTGTCGTATAGCTGAATGATTACTCAACTCACCATTGGGCAATTAGCTAAAGCAGCTAATATCAATATTGAGACGGTTCGCTATTACCAACGCATTAATTTAATTGAACAACCTGACAAGCCAGCACTCGGCTATAGGGTTTACCCCGACGAAACACTTAATCGAATTCGCTTTATAAAACGCGCACAGCTACTTGGGTTTTCACTTGAAGAGATTAGCCAGCTACTTGAAATAAGCGATGCACAATGCGAGACCGCAGCGCAAATGGGGCATGACAAGCTGCAGCTCATTCAACAAAAAATCTCTGACTTATCAAAAATGGCTTCTGTGTTAGATGAATACACACAACAATGCGCCATTAATGCTGACCATTCTCATTGCCCAATCATTGACACCCTTATCGACGAAAATCATTAATTTTTAAAAAGCCCCTTGACTACGTACCTAAGTACGGTGCTTATACTGTGCCTAACTTAATTAACAAAGGGTGTTTTATCATGAAATCTTTATCTTTTTTAACCGACAAAGCTGGCGTTATAGGCACATTCATCGCCGCTGCCGGTTGCGCATCATGCTTTCCCGCCTTAGGTGCATTAGCTGCAAGCCTAGGGCTAGGGTTTTTCGCTCAATTTGAGGGCATCTTCATCAACACATTACTGCCTGTCTTTGCTGCTATCGTCCTGATCACTAACTTATACGCTTGGTATAAACACCGTATTTGGTACCGTGGCTTATTAAGCATCATCGGCCCAAGTTACGTGCTCATTGTCCTAAATTATCTTTGGTACCCCAACGAGTGGCAGGTCATGTTATTTTACGGTTCTATCGCTTTAATGATACTCGTTTCAATCTGGGATGTTTTTAGCCCTGCAGGTAAACTATGCGAGGTTATAAATGAGTAAAAACACCACCTTAGAATCCACTATCACGTGCCCTGAATGCAAGCATTCAGAAACCGAAACCATGCCGACAGATGCATGCCAATGGTTCTACGAATGTAAAAGTTGCGGAACTCTCCTCAAACCAACAGGTTCTGATTGTTGTGTGTTTTGCTCGTTCGGTACTATTCCTTGTCCGCCTATTCAGGAAAACAGTAGTTGCTGCAAATAATGTTATGGGTTTTTTGTATTTATTTGGTGTTTTTTTAAGGTAATCGTTTTATGCTTTAACGCATGAAATCACTCCTACAACTTGTTTCACGCGGCATGGCGCCACTAACGCTATTTTGTGCTTTGGTGGCTTTTTATCAACCCGATATTTTTCTTGTTTTTAAGCCGTACTTTTTGTGGCTTTTTGCCGCGTCTATGTTTGCCTTAGGTATCGTGCTAGAGCCCGTAGAACTTAAAACCACCTTACAAAGACCTAAGCCTATTTTTGTTGGTGTACTTAGCCAATACAGCATTATGCCGCTACTTGGCGCAACTGCGGCGTGGTTGGCAGGGCTACCACCTGAATTGGCGCTAGGCGTTATTATTGTTGGTTGCGCTCCGGGTGCTATGGCCAGTAACGTGATTGTTTTTTTGGCGGGTGGTGCCATCGCTTTTTCTGTCACCCTTACCACCGTTGCTACTTTTTTATCTCCCGCGCTGACGCCTTTACTGGTGGAGTGGCTAGGTGGCGCGTACTTGCCCATTCCTTTTTGGCCAATGATGCAGACCATTTTACTAACTGTTTTATCGCCACTAATTCTGGGTATGCTTACCCGCAAAGTGCTGGGAAGTAACGCAAAGCCGTTAATTGAATTTGCGCCGACGATGGCATCATTCGCGATTATCATTATTTGTGCTTATGCGGTTGCGGCTAACCACGATCGGCTAAACAGCATTACGCCGTCACTATTTATCGTTATTATTTCTGTTAATGCACTGGGTTATTTATTCGGCTGGGGCGTGGCTAAGTTCGCCAATTTTAATGCGTCTTACCGTTTAACATTAGCGATTGAGATTGGCATGCAAAACGCGGGGCTAGGCGTCGCTCTAGCCCTTAAACACTTCTCACCTGAAACAGCCTTGCCCGGTGCTTTATTTGCCGTGTGGTGCATATTAACCGGGGCTGGCGCTAGCTCATGGCTTAGGCGTAAGCATGCTAATGATAATAATTTGGACAGTATTGAAAGAACTTAACAAACCAACAGGTCTGTTTATGTAACGAACACTAATGAGGGATTACCATGATTAAATGCATCAACAAACTCCAATCCATGTTGGATTGCACACGCTCCATTGATTTTTTAGCACCCTTAGCGCTTAGGCTTTATTTGGTGCCTATTTTTTGGATGGCCGGCACAAAAAAATTAAGTGCTTTTGATAGCACTGTGGATTGGTTTGGTAATACAGATTATGGGCTTGGCCTACCTTTTCCATACCTTATGGCAGGCGCAGCAACTTGGGTTGAAATTATCGGCGCTGTTTGTTTGCTACTAGGCCTAGCTATACGGTGGATATCAATCCCCTTAATGGCAACTATGGCTGTAGCAGCAGTAACCGTTCATTTAAAAAACGGCTGGCTTGCCATTGCTGAAGGCAGTGGTTTTTTTGCCAGCGAACGTACAGGAGAAGCCATTGAACGGCTCAATGTTGCTAAAGATATCCTTCGTGAACACGGTAATTACAGCTGGTTAACTGAGCACGGTAATTTTGTTGTTCTTAATAATGGAATCGAATTTGCCTCCACCTACTTCATCATGCTATTAGCACTTTTCTTCATTGGCGCTGGCAAATACTTTAGTGCCGACTTTTGGATTGCGAAAAAATTTAGAGGCTAGGCTGAATTATGGATAGTCTATTCTCTATGGATGTTGCGCTTTTCTTTTCAAGGTCAATCGAACTGTTAAGCGCGCTATTTATTTTTGCTGTTGGCATCTTCATTCTAGTTGCTATTGTTCTATATACTAAAGACAGCTTTCAAAAAGAATCTACTATTCTTAGAAACTACCCGCTAATCGGGCGCTTTAGATTTTTGTTTGAAAAAATGGGCGAGTTTTTTCGCCAATACTTTTTTGCTATGGACCGCGAAGAACTTCCCTTTAACCGCGCCCAACGTAGCTGGGTTTACCGAGCCGCCAAAAATGAAGACTCCACCGTTGCGTTTGGTTCTACCAAAGATTTACGACAACCTGGCGCCATTATTTTTGCGAACTGCCCGTTCCCAAAACTAGAAAGCGAAAATGTCGCCCTTGGACCGGTAATGATTGGCCCTTATTGTGATAAACCGTATTCAACATCATCCGTATTCAATATTTCCGGTATGAGTTTTGGTGCCATCTCAAAACCCGCCGTATTGGCTCTTTCGCATGGCGCTAAAAAAGCAGGCTGCTGGTATAACACGGGCGAAGGCGGGCTATCGCCTTATCATTTAGAAGGCGGTTGTGATCTTGTTTTTCAAGTTGGTACGGCCAAATATGGTGTGCGCGACAATGGCGGTAATTTAAGTGATGAGAAATTACAAGAAGTTGCCAAGCACGCGCAAGTGAAGATGTTCGAAATAAAACTTAGCCAAGGTGCAAAACCAGGCAAAGGCGGCATCTTACCTGCCATTAAAGTTAATAAAACAATTTCTACTATTCGAGGCATCCCAGAAGGTGAGGATTCGATTAGCCCTAACCGTCACCCTGATATCAATTCACCCGCTGAATTATTGGATATGATTGAGCGTATCCGTACCGTATCTGGAAAACCTGTTGGATTTAAAACTGTTGTCAGCTCTACACAATGGTTAGATGAACTATGTGTATTGATTAATGAACGTGGTGAAGAATCTGCGCCTGATTTTATTACTGTAGATGGTGGCGATGGTGGAACCGGCGCCGCCCCTATGTCACTTATCGATAATGTTGGTTTAACGTTAAATGAGGCATTGCCTGCTGTTGATAATGTTCTTATAAAACATGGGCTTCGCTCTCGTACTCGTATTGTCGCATCGGGCAAACGCATCAACCCAACTGAAGTTGCTTGGGCGCTTTGTGCGGGCGCTGATTTTGTAACATCAGCCCGTGGCTTCATGTTTGCATTAGGTTGCATACAAGCCCTTCAATGCAATAAAAACACTTGCCCAACTGGCATTACAACGCATAACAAGGAGCTTCAGCGCGGGCTTGACCCAACCAATAAAGCCAACAGAGTGGCAAATTACCAGAAGAATTTAGTCAAGGAAATTTCAATCATTGCGCATTCATGCGGCGTTGTTGGTCCAAGAAGGCTAACTCGCAAACATGCGCGCATTGTGATGGAGAATGGGCTTTCCATTCCATTAAATGAGTTACACCCTTATCCAGAAATCAATCCACCCACATAACGATCAACAACCTCCGTTGCCTTACCATACACCTTTTCTTTAAACGCAGACTGCACGAGTGATGGCTCTAAGTTTAATTCAACCGTGTGTCCGCCTGCTTGGTTTGCCGCTTCTACAAAACCAGCGGCTGGGTACACATTGCCCGACGTTCCAATTGATAAGAACAGGTCACTTTGGCTAATCGCCTGATAAATCTCATCCATTTGATAGGGCATTTCGCCGAACCAAACAATATCAGGGCGTAATGTATTTTTTTGCTGACAGCACTCACACACCGATTGCGGTGTCACATCAAACTCTGTCCAAAACCGCTTTCCAGTACGCGTACAAAAACTTTTTAATAACTCACCATGCATATGGATAATATTTTTCGTTCCACCACGCTCATGTAAATTGTCTATATTTTGCGTGACAACTAGTACATTGAAATTTTTATCTTCCTCAAGTTTAGCCAATGCAATATGTGCCGCGTTAGGCTTAATATCATCGCTTAACAACTGCTGACGGCGCATGTTGTAAAACCGATGCACTAGCCCTGGATCTTGCTCATACCCCTCGGGCGTAGCTACATCTTCTATTCGATGCTCTTCCCACAAGCCGTCGCTGGCCCTAAACGTTTTAATGCCTGATTCTGCAGATATACCAGCACCCGTTAATATCACTATGGATTTATGCGCCCTCATTAATCACCTATTAGTAGCCTTGTTTATAATTTTTATATTTAAACTGATACCCTGCTGCCTTTAGGTGATTATTTGTTAAGCGCTTATTACAGTCTGCCTCTTTATTCAACATTAATGCAGCTGGTTGCTCTATGGAATAAACATCTGCAAGGTAACATGCAACATCCCATTTTGGTGCTGGGTCGTCATCTGTCGCAAGATAGACACCATTCATTGCACTACTGTCACTTTTTTTATTGGCAATAAATGACAGCACGCCAATACAATCAGCTCTATGGATTCTATTGGTGTAATACGCGGGTTCTTTTTGTATCTCAGCGCCTTTTTTTAGCTGATTTATAAAATAATTTGAACGCCCATAGATACCCGAAAATCTAACAATTGTTGTTTGGTTGTTAAAACCCAGAAACTTGTTTTCAGCCTCTAATAAAATTTTTCCTCTTCCATCAGTCGGCTCGGTTGTCGATGATTCATTCAACCGCTCGCCTTTGTTTTGGCCATACACCCTTGATGATGATACAAAGGTAAACGCAACGTTTTCTTTTTGGCCTTTAAACCAATTCAGCACATTATCTACACCTAATTTAAACACCGCTTCATAACCGGATATGCTTCTATCACTCGGCGATAAGATGTAAATCACTTGATCAAAATCAGATGGTAAATTTGAAAGCTCTTCTGGCTTTGTTATATCCGCCTGTATAAACGACACACCTGATAAATCATCCTGAATAGAGCGTTTTAGCCCTGTCACCTGATGTCCTTCATCAAGTAACTGACTGGCGACAGCGCCACCAATATCTCCACAACCAATAATTAAAATCTTAGCCATTATGTTTCAACTCCTTTGTTTTTTGCTTCTATCCACAACGACATGAATTTTGTGCTTCTCATTGAATGGTGTTTTAACAACTGTCCTTGAAAGTTCTTTTGACGATGATTTATTAATGTCCCTTTAATCTCCATTATTTTTTCGATTAATGGTTGCTCAAACTCCACTGGGGAATAACAAGTTTTCAGTATATTAATACCATTTTGTTGTTTGCCCTGCCACGCCTTTTCATCTTCATGCAAGGCAACTGCTGCGTTAGCAAAAGCTTCTGGCTCATTAACGATTTCACCGTTCCAAGGCAATGCGTCGTGCATTGCTTCTGCGCCAATTGTAGTGGTGATACTCGGCGTGCCACATTCCATCGCTTCTAATAACTTACCTTTCAAACCTGCGCCAAACCGCAACGGTGCCAAACAAATTCTAGCTTGTTGCATTACTTCTTTCGCATCGTTAGCCCTACCTTTTATATAAAAACCCTCTGAAGGCTTATTTAATTGCATCGCTTTTTGTGGCGGATAGGCGCCGTAAATGGAAAGTTCTGCATTCGGCAACTTTTGCCTAATCAACGGCCATATTTGTTGTTTCAAGTATTGCACCGAATCCCAGTTTGGCGGGTGTTTGAAATTACCAATGCACATGAACCCCTTCCGTTCATTGAAACTTGGCCAAGCCTTTGTATTTTTACTTTGCTCTTCAGCATCCACAATAAACGGGAAGTAATGGATTAGTTGCTCATCGATATTGAAGACTGTCTTTAGCAATTCCATCTCATAACTAGAAATCATTAGTGTTAAATCTGTCCGCTGAATACTCGCTATTTCTCGATACGCGACCTCATTCATTAATTCAACCGTCTCAAATTCACGATTATTTTTTAGTGCCTCTTGTCTCGCTTGGCGTAAACAATGAAGGTCACTGGTTTCTAATAAGGTTAGCGCTTGTGGGCAGTGTATATCTACTCGCCATGAGAACTGCTCTTCAACCATAAAGCGGTCATATAGAACAATGTCTGGGCTTACCTGGGTGATGAACGTATCGAAAGCGCTGTCATTAACCTTTACGTGCTGTCGCTCAATACTCAATGATTCTAATGGGTAACTATGTTCCGACATTGATGCGGTACACGCATAGGTTAATGCCCAACCTTGCGCGCAAAACAGCTCCAACAACCCGACCATTCGTCTACCTGCTGCAGATGATGTGGGTTCTGGCCACAGGGCAGCGATAATTAAAATATTCAATATTGAGACCTTTTCACAAAAGTTCTTTTGCTCCCATACTGCGTTAAAAAAGTGCTCAATCGGTCATTTACTTCAGTAAACTCCCTCTTTCCGCGCATTTTTGCCTCGCCTAAAAGCGCCTACTGTTGGCGCCTGGAAGCAAAATATTCTTCCGTGAAAAGCTCTCATATTGTATCTAAACTTTCTCTTCACGCATTAAAAAGGGCCGGTAAAACCAGCCCTTTTGCCTAACTAACGCTTAAACAATTACTTGTTTGCTTCGCGTTCCTTTGCTTCTTTAATAACTTCTTCAGAAATATTTCTAGGACAAGGCATGTAGTGTACAAATTCCATAGAGAACTGGCCACGGCCTGATGTCATGGTGCGCAAGTCACCAATGTAACCAAACATTTCGCTTAGTGGCACTTCAGCTTTAATTCGTACGCCTGTTGCGCCTGCATCTTGTGATTTAATCATGCCACGTCGACGGTTAAGGTCACCAATCACATCACCCACGTGATCGTCTGGCGTAAACACGTCAACTTTCATGATAGGTTCCATAATTTGTGCGCCCGCTTTAGGCATTGATTGGCGGTACGCGCCATTCGCCGCTAATTCAAACGCGACGGCTGATGAATCCACCGCGTGGAAACCACCGTCTAACAAAGTTACTTTAACGTCTACACAAGGATAACCAGCAAGAACACCTTTTGCCATTTGATTTTTGAAACCTTTTTCAACAGCAGGCCAGTATTCACGAGGCACGTTACCGCCCGTTACTTTTGATTCAAAGCTATAACCTTCACCTGTTTCAGCAGGTTCAATGATGTAATCAATTTTACCAAATTGACCAGAACCACCTGATTGCTTTTTATGTGTGTAGCTATCTTCTAGCACTTTAGTAATTGTTTCACGATACGCCACTTGTGGTTTGCCAACGCTAACGTCAACACCGTGTGTACGCTTAAGAATATCGATTTTAATATCTAAATGAAGTTCGCCCATTCCTTTCAGAATAGTTTCGCCACTGTCGTCGTCTGTTTCAACGCGGAACGATGGGTCTTCTTTAATCATTTTACCGATAGCGATACCCATTTTCTCTGAACCACCTTTATCTTTCGGCGATACAGCAATTGAAATAACTGGATCTGGGAACACCATTGGTTCTAGTGTTGCTGGATTTTTAGGATCACATAGTGTGTGGCCTGTTTGAACATCTTTCATGCCCACAACAGCAACAATATCACCAGCTTGTGAACCCGTTAGCTCAATACGATCGTCCGCTTGCATTTCAACCAAGCGGCCAATACGTTCTGTTTTACCTGTAAACGCATTAAGAACGGTATCGCCTTTATTCATTTGGCCAGAGTAAACACGAATAAATGTTAATGCACCAAAACGGTCATCCATAATTTTAAATGCTAATGCACGTAGAGGCCCGTTCGGATCAACGATAGCAAAGTTTCCTGTTTCATTACCTTCATCATCTGTTTCAGGTTGAGGTTTCACTTCTGTTGGGTTTGGCAAGTAATCAACAACCGCGTCCAGTACCAATTGAATACCTTTGTTTTTAAAGGCTGAACCACAATATGTTGGAAAGAAATCAAGGGCGATAGTCCCTTTACGGATACAGCGTTTAATGTCATCCAATGAAGGCTCTTCACCTTCGAGATACGCTTCCATTAAATCATCGTCTTGCTCAACAGCCATTTCGATAAGCATTTCGCGGTACTCTTCAACTTTGTCCGCCATATCTGCTGGCGGCTCTTCAACTGTGTAGTTTTCTGGCAAGCCAGAATCATCCCATACGTATGCTTTACGAGTTAATAAATCCACCACACCAGAAAAGTCTTCTTCAACACCAATTGGTAGCACCATTATTAATGGATTTGCATCTAATACATTTTTAACTTGGTCAGCAACACGGTAAAAGTCTGCACCCATGCGATCTAGTTTATTTACAAAAATTACACGAGCTACGCCTGATTCATTCGCATAACGCCAGTTTGTTTCTGACTGAGGCTCAACACCACCAGACCCACAGAAAACACCCACGCCACCATCAAGCACTTTTAATGAACGATACACTTCAATCGTGAAGTCAACGTGTCCTGGTGTGTCAATAATGTTCATGCGGTGGCCATTCCATTCACATGTTACAGCGGCAGACTGAATTGTTATTCCACGCTCAGCTTCTTGGTCCATAAAGTCGGTTGTTGCTTCACCATCATGAACCTCACCTGTTTTATGAATTTTTCCTGTTAATTTCAGGATACGTTCTGTTGTTGTGGTTTTACCCGCATCCACGTGGGCAAAAATACCAATGTTTCTATATTTGGTTAAGTCAGTCATATGTCTTCAGTTGTTAAGTTAATAAAAGTGTTGGCCAAACATAAAATACGAAAGTGCTCGCCAATTTAAAAAATTGCTTAATGAACTCACTATTATATCATTGATAACACGCTAGTGAACAGCCTGTAATTAACGTTATTAACCGACCAACGCTTCTCTGGCAGCTACTTTTTCAAAAGACGGCCTAGCACTTATTTTATCTCGATAATTATCTAGCACCTTTGAACCGGATGGCACCCCGAACGCGTCTGCCCAGCGAAGAGTATGCGTAACTAGAATATCAACGGCGGAAAATTCCTCACCCATAGCAAATTCTTTTCCTGACAGGTTTTTTTCAAGCACTTTGCATGCTTTCTTAAACTCCCAATACGCTATGTCTAAAATTTCAGGTACACGCTTATCCTCTGGAAAAACAAACGTGTGCTTGCCCACTGTCCAAAGGGGTTGCTCTAACTCAGTTAGTATAAAGAAACACCACTCATCATACTTCGCACGGGCTTTAGTTTGAGGCGCAGGCACCAACTTAGCCTCCGGATACTTATCGCCCAAATACGTCACAATAGCGGCCGATTCGGTTAGCACAAATCCATCGTCATCAATAGCAGGCACCTTTCCGTCGGCGTGTATTTTTAAATACGCTTCCGTTTGTCCACCACCTTGCATTAATTCAATTTTTTCAAATTCATAATCGACACCTAGCTCTTCTAACATCCACACAACGCGTGTGCTTCTTGATCGTGGAAATCCGTATAACTTAATCATTGTTATCTCCTTACTTATTTGAACCTTCTTTTTATCACAATTATGGGCGGGCTCGAAAAGTGTTTAGCAAAAAAAACCTCGGCAAGCCGAGGTTTTTTATATCCAAGATAAGTACTGTTACAAGTTATACCCAGTCTCTTCGTGTGAGGTGACGTCCAAACCTTGGACTTCATCTTCACTGTCTACACGTAAACCGCCTGTTAATGCGCTAACAAGTTTCAAAATAACGTACGTTGCAATGGCTGTAAACACTATTATCGATACAACACCAATCGCTTGAATAGAGAACTGTCCCGCAATGGATGAAATACCGTCAGCAAAGCCATAACCACTAAACACACCTAATTCTGTTGACGCAAATACTGCGACTATTAACGAACCCAAAATGCCGCCCACACCGTGTACTGGAAAAACATCTAACGAATCATCAATTTTAAGCACTCGCTTAATATATTGAGTTGCACTAAAGCACACTATGCCGGCCAACAATCCAATAATTAAAGCACCTCCAGGACCAACGAAACCTGACGCCGGCGTTATAGTGCCCAACCCAGCCACCATGCCTGTTACCGCGCCTAATGCACTCGGTTTACCAAATTTTTTCCATTCGATGACCATCCACGTAAACGCCCCCATAGAGGCAGAAATATGCGTAACCACTATCGCCATTGCTGCGTCACCATTAGCTGCCAACGCGCTACCGCCATTAAAGCCAAACCAACCCACCCACAACATGCCAGCACCGACAATAGTCATCGTTAAGTTATGAGGTGGCATTGCCGTACTTGGGAAACCTTTCCTAGGGCCTAACACTACCGCGGCAACCAGAGCTGCCACACCTGCTGTAATGTGCACGACTAAACCGCCAGCAAAGTCATAAATCCCCATCTCAGCTAGCCAACCCCCACCCCAAATCCAATGTGTCACGGGGACATAAACCACTAACAACCAAATACCACTAAACAGTAACATCGCCGAAAATTTCATTCGCTCTGCGAAAGCACCAACAATCAAAGCCGGCGTAATAATCGCAAATGTCATTTGGAACATCGCAAATAACGCCTCAGGAATATCACCCGATAACGTTTCTCTATCAATACCCGAAAACATCACTCTAGAGAAATCACCAATCCAAGCATTGCCCTCACCAAAGGCCAAGCTGTAACCAACTACAAGCCATAAGATAGACGCGACGCAGGTAATCGCAAAACATTGCATAAATACCGATAGCACATTCTTGCTTCTTACCAAGCCCGCATAAAACATGGCTAGACCAGGGATAGTCATAAACAAGACTAACGCCGTGGATGTTAAAATCCATGCGGTGTTTGCACCATTCAACTCATCTGCAACGGCCAAGCTAGGCAAAATGAACAAAGTCAAAAATAAGCTTATTTTTGTTATTTTTATTGTTTTTATGAAATGCATTTACAAAGCCTCGTTACCCGTTTCACCCGTACGAATACGAATCACTTTTTCTAAATTTGTAACGAAAATTTTGCCATCACCAATTTTATTTGTATTAGCTGAAGCTACAATTGCATCTATTGCTGAATCTAACTGTTCTTCAGAAACGGCTATTTCTAATTTTACTTTCGGAAGAAAGTCCACCACGTATTCTGCGCCTCGATACAGCTCTGTATGTCCACGTTGGCGGCCGAAGCCTTTAACTTCTGTTACCGTTACACCGGCAATACCAATATCGCTGAGCGCTTCACGCACATCATCCAGCTTAAATGGCTTAACAATCGCTGTTATTAACTTCATGAATACACCTTTTTAAATTATAAACAGTTAATTCTGCATTAAACGGGTGCGCATATCAACCTATTGAAACAGGTATTAGAAAAAAGCAAGCGGCTCAAAACCGCTAATATATAACTTAAAAGTACGGATGTGGCTTTAAAAATGGTGCGCTAATTCAATCTGAACAACGTCATCATGACGTATGGCAATAAGAGGGCCTGTGGATGTCCCCGCTGAAATAATTCGCGCTTCTACACTCAACACCCACGACGCGCCATAACGACGACTGGCTTCCACATTATAAAAACGAGCATTGTTATTCACATCGCTGATAATGCCAAACAGCAATTCGCTCGATGCCGCATCATTCATTGCCAACCGCCCACCGACAAAAATATCATTATCGAATGCAACAGCTGGATCCGACCCACGATCATCATACAAATACTCTGCAATAACACCAAAGTCTGCGGCAGTATCCATCACCCCAACAAAGGTATATTCGAATCCGCCGGTAAACGCATTAAACGTTTCGCCCTGACCGCTACGGTGAATAACCTCAACCTTCCATAGCCATTCATCAAATGTTGCTTGAACATCTAAACCTGTTTGATTAATGATGTCGTAATACGGCACTAAACGTAATCCCGCAGGCGTTACAGTTGGAATAATCCGCGGCTCGCGACTGGTGCCGTAAAAATGCGATATACCCACATCCCAATCATCAAACGTTTGACCCCAACGTAAGGCATAATCCATATGCTTATCTTTTGCACCTGACTCATAGACAGTATGATCATCAACCTCAGGAATTGACCTAAATCGTCCATCTTTACCTGGAAGTGTACGCTCCCGGAATCCAGGTAGTACATACAAATCCAACACACCCCAATCTTTAATAAGTGAAAGGCTCAGCATAGCTTGACCCAGCTTTTGCTCGCCATCTAAGTTTTCGACCAAATCAGTTTGATTAATAATATCAACTAAATGTTGCGACTCGGTTACACCCCAAAACACCTTATCGATACCAACACGTAACTCCCAATCTTGAGCCACATGCAACCAAACAAGTTCGCGGATATCAACGTGCGAACGTTGTGGATCATGTTCATCCCAGCGAGCAAATGGTACAAAGGTAAAGCTATCATCACCGCCATTCCAGCTATGATAAAACTCCGGCTCGAACGATAAAGACAAACTGCTTTTATCAAACTGCTCTGCATCCAATTTGGATTGCGTAAAACCACGGTATTCTGCCGCCACATAACCTGACCATTCACCGGCTTTTACTTGGCTAAACCCAAACAATAAAGCACAAGAAACCGCCGTTTTAATCATTTTTGAAATCATACGAATTTTTACTTAACGTGCTCTTTTTAGGCTACTTTTATTGAAATCACGTTCGCTTAAACCCATTTTAAATTTATAGTCAGCAAAGTCCAAACGTGTTTCTTTTTTAGTTTGATGGTTAGCCATCACCATCACATCAGGGCGCCAATATTGCCCAAGGTACTGTTGATAGCCCGACACCGTCATCGTTTTAAGTAAACTCTTCTTTCGATCGTAATAATCAATTTTTAACGGCTGGTATTTTTCCTTACTGATCCAAACAACGGAGCGCGTATAACCTGAATATTTATAGTTAGGGCGCACTTCTATAACAAATGCATCTTCACCATCTACAGCTTCATCTTTTAAATACAAGTATGAGAATTTTTCTACTTCACGCGAAGATAAATCTTCGAACGCAAATTCACTACCCATAAACGGACCTGATTTGTTTTTTGATGATATTCTCTTTACTCGCTTTAGCGCTGGCAAATACAGCCATTGATCGTCTGCATCAAGTACATGTGTGAATGATAAAAACGCAGTCCCTTTAACATCCGCAGGCTGATCAAAAATTGTTAAACCTTTGTCACCATCGCCTTGCACTTCCAACGTTTTAGAACGCATTTTCCTAATGCTCTCATCACCGTTTGCATTCTTCAATGTCATGGTCATTTTCGAACTTGAATCGGCAAAGCCTTGATCTCTTTTATCTGCCTCAATTGCAATTTCAAGACCTTTCTCTTCAGGCGTTTGCGCATACGCAAAGGCGCTGCTTAATATTAATATCAATATACTTAACTTTTTCATTTTTCATCCTTATCAAATTTCAATAACAATACCGGCAACAGTAGGAAATCCACAAACAGCGCTATGGAAATAATCCAAGTAGTCAACGTTGCCATATCTGAATTAAGCGCAAACGGCGACATCATTAGCACCACAAAACCAACCGTTAATACAATAGAGCTAACGACTAATGCTTTACCCACATGCGTATACGCATAGGTGATTGCCCTTTCCGTGCTGTAACCTTTTTCACGTTTAGCACGCAAATATTTACTTAAGAAATGTACAGTATCATCCACTACGATCCCCAGCGTCATACTCACCACAATAGCTAATGCCATATTAACTTCCGTATAAATTAACCCCCACAAACCAAAGCCAATAACAACGGGTATTAGGTTTGGCGCTAAGCTGATAATGCCTACTTTCAGCGAACGAAGCGCAAAAATTAAAATAATGGAAATAAGGAACAATGCCAATATAGATCCCTTCAACATGCCGTTAATATTTTTCTCGGCAATGTGTGCAAACATCATCAACGGCCCCGTGCCAGGTGTTTGCATTGACGCTGGTACATTAGTTTTCAACCACGATTGAATACGCGCCTCATATTCCAACAACGTTACATTACTCACTTCTTTCATAGTGACGAAAACGCGTGTAGCAGACTTATCCACGTTTACTTGGTTATTCAAGTCTAAGCCATAAGGTAAAGACATCTCGTAAAGCAACAAGTACTGCGCTGCCATTTCTCGGCTCTCTGGCAGCGTATAAAACGCAGGGTCATCGCCATGCATGTTTTTATTCAACCGTCGCATGGTATCGGTTAATACATACACATTAATAGTTTCTGGCAGTTGTTTAAGCCACTGCGCGAATTTATCTAGATTTTTAAGGTATTCTGGCTCACTGATGCCACCTTTACCTTCTGCAGGAACTGAATAAATAAGCTGGTATAAACCACCCAGTGTACTGGTTGCGACATCCGAATCTGTTCTAAACTTAACCGTTTCGTCGAAGTACTTTACAAACTGCTCCTCTGCTCTATTCAACGTTGTTAAGTAGCCAGATACCACGACAATACCCACCATAATCACCAAAATCACATTTTGGTTTTTAATCACAAAACCAGATAATTTTGCCAACTTTGCAACGTCAACATCTTCTTGGTACTTCACTTTTACTGGCAAATAGCTCATCAACGCAGGCAAAAAAGTTAATGAAAAACACAACGATGCAAAAACGCCAATCGCAACGATGTTTCCCAAATCATTAAACGGTGGAACTTCACTAAAGTTCATTCCTAAGAAACCAATCATCGTCGTCACGCTGGTTAAGAATATCGGCTGCAGGTTAAGACGAATACTTTCTGACAATGCCTGCCTTTGCGGCACCTTATGTTCCATACTAAAAATAAACGACACCAAAATATGAATACTGTTTGCCACCGCCAATACCATAATCATCTGGGTAGACGACACCGATGCAGGTGACAACTGAATACCAATATGACCTGCCATACCAAGCGCTACCAAGTCAGAAAAGATAATCACCATCATTACGCCAAACACAGCACTTGGGCTTTTGAGTAGAAAATACATAAACACTAGCATCAATACAAAACTGATTGGCACCAGCGTCATCACGTCACTTTCACCGGCTTCTACAAACGATGTATTTAGGAACGATACACCCGTTACATAAAAACCAACCTCAGGGTACTTCGCCTCATAATCTTTAATAAGTTGGCGCGTCGTTGCAACCACTTCTTTAAGCTCTTTACCGGCATCAAGCTTGGGGTATTCCAGGACGATATTAATCGCCGTAACACGACCATCTTCAGCCACCATTCGTTTAAATAACAACGGATCCGTTAATGCCACTTCTTGAATTCGCTTTATATCTTCTGCACTTAAATCATTCGCTTCTTCGTATAAATCTTCAACGATTAAGTCATCCTCTTCAGCATACGTATTTTGAAAGTTTTGTAATGAATCCACCCGACGCGAATAAGGCATTTGCCAAGCATCTTGCGTCATTTCTTCTATTAACCCTAATATCTTGGGTGCAAACACATCGCCCGTTTTTGGCGCAATAACAAGGAAGACGTTATCTGATTTTGTATAGGTATTTTCAATTTCATTAAAGGCGATAAGCTCTGGGTTATGCTCATTAAAGAAAGCGCGGTAATCGTTATTAAACCCTAAGTGACGCAAGCCGCTCCCAGCAGCAGCCACAATAATTATACTGAGCAAAATAACGATGACGCGATGCTTTATCACCCATTGACTAAAAAAACCTTCTAATCGATTCATGTTTAATTCCTTTCCTTCAAACCATTTAAAAGCAGGTCAATCACGTTAGCAAGTAACCCTTCTAATTCTATTTCATCAAACGTTTGCATAAATGTGGGCGTACTAAATAATACCCATGTCGCCAAGATTGTTTTACTTGCTTGCTCTATATCAGCACACTGCCAACTTGCCTGATTAACACCATCTCGTAAAATATCTGCCAATAAAGCCGCTTCGCCGTCACGCTTTCGTTGCACAAGCGCTAATTTTTTAGCGCAAAGTGTTGCGATAATGTCGTTAATGGTCGGGTATTTTTGCAATTGTTGATAGTTATAGTGAAGCAATTCAAACGCGAAGCCCTGTAGCTTTTCTTCGGGCGACGCATCTAATTTATTAACAATGAGCGCTAACGCTTTCTCTTTTTCTTCAAAGCATCGTAGCGCAAACGATTCCGCTATATCGATTTTAGAGGGAAAGTAGCGATACAAATTAGCAGTCGACATACCGACATCTTCAGCTATTTCAGCCATCGCTGTTTTTTTAAACCCATATAAACGAAAGCGGGCATCAGCAGCATCAAGAATCAGCTCCATTAATGCACTCTTATCTAATTTTTTATCAAATCTTTCCATATGATCAGTTTAACCGAAAAGCCATGAATTATGAATATTTAATTAAGTATTCATAATTCATGGCTTTTCGATTAATGACAAAAATCATTTAGCACAATAAAAAACTCTGATACATTAGTTAAAAATAATATTTATAATTCTTTGGGAAAAAACAATAACGTGTCTAATCCTAATCTAATACCACCTATCGCTGAAGCCATAAATAAAGGCCAGTTACCTTTAGGCGTATTCAACAGTCCTGAACTATTCGAGCTAGAAAAAGAACTTTTATTCGCAAAATCTTGGAATTTTCTTGCCCACGAAAGCGAAATTCCAAATGCTGGTGATTACGTACAACGCTATATTGCTGATGATTCGTTTATCGTCAGTCGCGATAAAGAAAACACTGTCCATGTCGTTTTAAATGCCTGTCGCCACCGTGGCCGCAAGGTATGCAGCGTAGAGAAAGGCAACGCACGCAATTTCTCATGCCCCTACCATGGTTGGGTGTATGACTTAGATGGTAAATTGATAGACGTTCCTTATGAAGAAGAGGGCTATGGCAAAAACGCTTTAAACCATGATGAACTAGGGTTAATGCCTGCACCAAAGATGGGCATCTGGCGCGGCATGATTTTCGCCAACTTAGACGCCAATGCAGAGTCACTGGACGATTACCTTGGCGATGCTAAATGGTATATGGATTTTTATACCAATAAATCCGAAGCCGGGCTCGAAGTATACGGCGTGCCGCAACGTTGGGTCGTAGATGCCGACTGGAAGCTCGCCGCAGATAACTTTGTTGGTGATGGATACCACACCTTTATTACCCATGCCAGCACCATACAAGCCGGCATGCTACCCGCTCAATCCGGTGATTTTCTATTAGATGGCGTACAAGTAGCACTCGAACATTTCGGCATTGGTTTTGCCAGACAAGACCCACTATTTAATTCCTTAGCCTATCCGCCACCGATGATGGCAGCCATGCGCCAGCGGTTTAACCCCGAACAAGTATCGCTGATGGATAATGGGGTCTCGTTACCGACTCATGCGAATTTATTTCCTAACTTAAGCTTCTTAAATGCCCCCGGCACGTACACCTCCATGGCTCCTCCAGCACCGTATATGACGTTTAGAATATGGCGCCCATTGGCCGCAGGTAAAACAGAAATATGGTCATGGTGCATGGTTGAAAAAGACGCACCCGAAGAATTCAAACAAGCCAGTTATAAAGCTTACCTAATAAGCTTTGGTACATCTGGCACATTAGAACAAGACGATGCCGAAAATTGGAGCCAAATCACCTTACCTGCAAAAGGCACCATGGCATCAAAACTGTCACTCAATTACTCGATGGGCGATGGGCTTCTCGAACCCATGGACGATTGGCCAGGCCCGGGCAATGCTTACCCTCTCGACTTTACCGAGTTCGCTCAACGCGCCTTCTGGAAAAAGTGGATCTCCACACTGGAGGGCAAATAATGTCTGTTACTGATTCCCTATTTAGAGAAATTGAAGCGTTTATTTACCATGAAGCAGAGCTACTGGACAACCATCAACATAATGAATGGCTAGACCTATGGGACGAACAAGCCAGCTATCGCATGCCCGTTCGTGTCACCCACACCAAACGCCAAAAAGACCAAGAATTTCAAGAAAAATTCGGCCATTTTGACGAAACCAAAGAAATGCTCGGTATGCGGGTTAAACGTTTATGTACATCCACCGCGTGGGCAGAAGAGCCACAATCCAGAACGAGGCATTTTGTTAGCAACCTGCGCATTAACGCCGTGGACAATGGCCAATACGAGCTAAAAACCAATTTGATGCTATACCGTAATCGTTTAGATGATGCTGGGCACGATTTACTCTCGGCTGAACGCCATGATGTCATTCACCAAGTGGGTGGTGAATGGCGACTTCTAAAACGAACTATATATATGGACCAAGCAACGCTTGGCACACTAAACCTTTCAATCTTTTTATAAAAAATAAGGAAACTACTATGTCATTATGGCTTGATTTTATGAGCGCGGAAATTCAATACGTCGAGACCCCATCGTACGGAAAAACTCGTATTGCTGAAGCTGGCAAAGGCAACAAAGAAACGATTATCTTTTTACACGGCGTCGGTGGGCATTTAGAAGCATACGCCAAAAACATCGTTGCGCTGTCTGATGAGTTTCACGTTATTGCTTACGATTATGTTGGTCAAGGCATGTCTGACAAACCCTTACTCGACTACACACCGTTAACATTGGTGGACCATTTGCGTGAACTAATGGACACGCTAGGTATTGATAAAGCTCATTTATCAGGCGAATCTATGGGTGGCTGGGTAACGGGCCTATTTACCGTTGAATATCCAGAGCGTGTTTTAAAAATAAATTTCAATACGGCAGCTGGGCTACCTATTATTACCGACAAAGGCCGCGAAGAACTGCAAGGGCTTATAGACCTGACATCAAAAGCTACTACCATGGGACCACCAACATTCGACAGCGTCAGTAACCGAATGAAATGGTTATTCCACCCAAACAATCACGACAGCATGATCACACCGGAATTAGTGGAAACACGATTGGTTTGCTATCGCCGACCAGGGTCTAAAGAAGTCGCGCCGAAAGTATTAGGCATGATTGGTATGCACGATGACTACCTTATTCCGATGGAGAAAATAAAAAAAGAAACGCTATTCCTTTGGACAGAAGACAACCCATGCCACGACGTACCGTGTGCAAAAGACAGTGCGGCAAAAATACCCGGTTCATTGCTTTATGTCATGAAAAAAGACACTGCCCACTGGCCACAATACGAATCACCAGAAGAGTTTAATACGGTATTACGTAGCTTCCTAAACACTGGGAAAATAGCATGAACAATAACCAACTAACGCCATCAAACCTAGGTTACTTTGTTTTTAACGCCACGGATTTAACCGCTTGGCAAACATTCTTACAAGACATCATCGGCTTGCAAGTGGGCAGCAAATCAAATGACCAAGCATTAGTGCTAAGAATTGATAGCCAAGAACAACGTATTATTATTCAACAAAGTGACAATGATGACCTCGCGGCTATTGGTTGGGAATTAGACTGTGAAGAATCGCTCGACGCATTGGCTACACACATCAAGTCACAAGGCGTTGAAACTGAAGCTGCTGACAGCGATTTTTGCAGCACACGTTCCGTTGAAAAAGCCTACATTTGCACAGACCCAAATGGTGTTAAGCACGAACTCTATTTTGGCGCCGCGGTTGCGCCCATGAGTGAATCATTTAAATCATCGGTTATGAAAGACGGCTTTCTTGCTGAAGAGTTTGGTGCAGGACATTACGTTGCTATTGCCGAAGACAAAGGTGAAACGAACCGTTTCTATCGAGAGGTATTGTGTCTGCGATTAAGCGATTACATTCGTGGAGAAATTGCACCTGGCGGCCCCGTGTTAGACGCGACATTTATGCATACAAAAACAGGCCGCCATCATTCTGCTGCGTTTGCCGCCTTACCTTTTCCAAAAAAACTACATCACTTTATGCTTCAAGTGGAAGACATGAATGACGTAGGGCTAGCCTGCCAACGTTGTAAAGATGCCGGCATTCCTTTCTTTATGGAACTAGGCCATCACCCGAACGACCAAATGTTTTCCTTCTACGTTGCCACACCCGGCGGTTTTGGTTTAGAAATTGGTTGGGGCGGATTGATTATTGAAGAAGGTAACTGGGAAGTTAAAACCTATTCACAACCCAGCGATTGGGGGCATCAGCAAGGCGCCCACTAAATTCAGGCAACCCTTTAAACAGGTTTAGAGAGTAATACTATTTATGAGTATTGCTCTCTAAACCCAACCCGCAGTTTTATTGGCCTCTGTAGCCAACATCTTCTCTCCGTCGCTGGCGTAATTTTTATCCCAATTTTCTAATCTTGGCCGTGCAAAATACCGCTCCCATATTGGCGGAATAAAGGCTGCAATAAAACATAAAGCGATACTGGGCATCTGGGGCGCATCGGGGTAAGGCTTAAGATCGGTATAAAATCGCGTGGGAACTAAATGATGCTCTGAGTGATTAGATATTTCGAACGATAATCCTCTACTTAAAGGCTTCAGTTGATTCCATGAATGACGTGGTTCAATCGGCTCACCCACCACTCTGATAAGGCCATAATGTTGCGTGTAGTTAAAACCGCCTAACACCAAGAAAAAAACGACAATGGTCAGCAAAAATATGGGCGCTGAATGAATACCTGCAATATAAAACCACAGCAGCAACCAAACCATGACCGTTATAACAGACTGAAAGAACCGGCCCGATGTCGTCCACAAGGGTCTTTTTTGTCGGCGCAAACGATCACGTTCCATTTCAACAGAATCTTTAAACTGTCCCCATAAAGAGCGGAAGGCAAATGTATAAACAAGCTCACCTCTACGCGGCGTATCACTATCTTCAGACGTTGCCACTTTAAGATGATGCCCTCGCACATGGCCCAAGTCATTCATTGGTAGCATGAAAATGGTTAGGTATAAGGAACTGTAAAATCGTTCAAACTTACCACGCCGATGCATCAGCTCATGCGAAGGCGGTAAGCCCCCTAATGCACTTAAGAAAGAGATAGAGAATATTGCACCTGCAATTTCAACACCGCTACTCAGCCCTGCATTTAACATTTGAGCAAACATAAGCCAGAGCGCTGCAATAAAAGGTAATTGCAAATAAAGCACAAGGCTTTGCAAGCCATTTGACTCTAGGTTGCGCGGTTTATCATCTTGGGGCAGGGCTACATCGAGTAATACAACAAATACAAAGGCAACTGTGCCCAACCAATTCCACAAACCACCAAAATAAAATCCTAAAACACCTATAGAAAGCATTAAAGAACCAAATAAATAACGTGGGTCGACCACTTTTTTATCTAAAACTGCCATCCACAAACAAGCTTTAATTAAGAAATATTATAATAATCTAATATTAATCTTCAAACAATTTATTTTTTGGGTGTGTCTGTTTCTGTTTTCTCTACGGCCGCCTCAATCAAGCCGTCATTATCTGTTCCGGAGCTTGTTTCAATTGATTCGTTCTCAAGCTCTGCAAAGGCAGAATCAACAATATCATCCAAATCCAGCTCTACACCATTTGCTTTTTCAGCTGTTCCTGTCTCCTCTAACAACTGATCTATCTCATCCATATCAAGAGACACTTCAATCTCGTCATCTCCATGCTCCGGCGTTGGTTCTGGCTCTGGTTCTGGCTCTGGTTCTGGCTCTGGTTCTGGTTCTGGTTCTGGTTCTGGTTCTGGTTCTGGTTCTGGTTCTGGTT
>OJHO01000020.1_pt1 | contig 100552 bp, 96 predicted proteins | sample 1595311 | NCBI WGS metagenome assembly OJHO01 (sample SAMN05416879, study PRJEB24817) | seawater metagenome | isolation source: Sea water | place: Canada:Atlantic | collected 2013-11 | reverse complement strand
TTTCGGACGGCTTTTCGTAATGCTTGCGCGCTTTCATTTCACGAAGAATACCTTCTAAAAAACCTCGTCGTCGTTAAGCGCGAGTGCCGCAAGGCAAAGGGTTACTGACAAGATTTCGAAAGCCGTCCATTAGGACGGCTTTTTTGTGTGTTAGAACGCAAAATTTGACTAAGGGTATGAAATGAAAATTGCCTATGTCATTAACTCCTTAGAAGCGGGCGGCGCTCAATTTCCAATTCCGGCGGTTTTTAGAACGCTTCGTGAAAATGGGGTGGATGTGACCCTTTATGCATTGTCCCGACGTAATGGTATGGCCATAGCTGTACTGGAAAAAGCGGGGATTAAATGGAAATGTTATAGCGGCTCTAAAAAACAACATGTCAAAGCGGCGCTCTGGGTTCAGAAAAAGTTAAAGGCCGACCGCCCTGATATAATCTGGACTTCATTAACTCAAGCAACATTGATAGGGCAGATTTTAGGCAAGGTGCTCAATATCCCCGTTGTCAGCTGGCAACATAATGCATTTTTAAAACCCATTAATTATTTTCTTTTGTCCCTTACGAAATCTCTTTCTTCTCTTTGGGTTACAGACTCGGAGCGCGTGAAGTCTCTGACAGTTGAGCGCTTTGATCTCGACCCTAAAAGGGTTCTTGTTTGGCCCCTTTTTTCGGTTAATTTAGAAGCTCCTCAAGCCACCCCTTGGAAAACAGGGGAAGTTTTTAAAGTCGCCAGTCTCGGGCGACTTCATTCTAATAAAGGGTATGATATCCTTATTGAGGCATTGTCCTTGCTCAAAAAAAGTGATGAATTTCCCAAGCATAAATTCGAAATAAATATCGCCGGAGCGGGCCAGGAAGAGCTTTCGCTTAAATACAAAGCGAACGCCGCTGGGATTACCGAGCTTAATTTTGTTGGCCATGTTACTAATCCGCAGTCCTTTTTAGCGGAGCACCATGCCTATATACAACCCAGTCGTTGTGAGGGCCTTGGTATTGCGGCGCATGAAGCTATGCAGGCAAGTCTTCCCGTCTTATGTTCACGGACCGGGCAGATGAGTTTAACAGTACGTGATAACCATTCCGGTTGGCACTGCGAGCCGAATGATCCGGCCTGTTTAGCGAGAGCATTAAAGTTAATGCTCGAAACACCTGAAAATGCCGAGCACATGCAAAGCACCGCGTTCAATGATGTGAACCTCGCCTTTGGCGTAGACGCGTTTGAAGCAGCAGGCCAAGAGTTTGTTGCGCGTGTGAGAGCGCTTTTGTGAAATGGCTCAATAAAAATGTCATTTTCCTTTCGGTTGGTAAGGTTGTGAGGGGCATTTACACTGAACCGCAAACAGATTTGTCATGCCAATTTTTGCCTCATGCGAATGAGAACAGACATAGTATAGGGCTAAAATAGAGAGAAAGGATCAATCTCTTGAGTTTAGGTGGATCCGCTTGAAATAGAAAAAATATTTAAAAGGGTAAACGCGGACGGAGTTTTAAAAACTATCATCCAGTTTTATTTCGCGCTCAATGAATTTATATGACACGCGGATTGGTTTCGTTTTAATGGAATTTGTTTGAATCGTTTCAACATCTTTACCTCTTCATCAGAGCTATCAATTACTTTTCAACCCCGCGGTAACAGGTCATCACGGATCCTGACAAAGATAAGAATTTTCTGGCAGAATATGTTGAAGGCGTGATGGAAGGCTTCGAGACGGAATGCAATCTTAATTAGATTAAACGCAAAATAAGGGCAGAGGAAATCTCTGCCCTTGAAATGTCTTAAATAATTTAGGCTCTATTCATTCCGCGGCAACTGTCTATTCGCAAGTAACTCAGCGATTTGCACAGTGTTCAGAGCTGCGCCTTTGCGGAGATTGTCGGAAACGACCCACATATTCAGAGTGTTGTCCTGAGTGCTGTCTTCACGAATACGGGAAACAAAGGTGGCGTATTCTCCGACGCATTCAACGGGAGTAATATACCCACCGTCTTCTTGCTTGTCGAACACCATCATGCCAGGGCTGGTGCGTAGGAGTTCGCGAGCTTCGTCCGCTGTTATCTCGTCCTCAAATTCTATATTAAGTGATTCTGCATGGCCAACAAATGTTGGGACGCGCACACATGTTGCTGTGACTTTGACTTTTGGGTCGAGAATTTTCTTCGTCTCAGCCTTCATCTTCCATTCTTCTTTGGTGTCGCCGCCGTCCATAAAGACATCGATATGCGGGATAACGTTAAAGGCTATTTGCTTAGTAAAATTGACCGGTTCAAACTGGTCATTGGAGTAGATGCCTTTCGTCTGGAGCCAAAGTTCATCCATATTCTTTTTTCCGCCTCCGGAAACGGATTGGTAAGTCGAAACTACGACGCGTTTGATTTTTGCGCGGTCATGTAAGGGCTTGAGCGCAACGACCATCTGAATTGTTGAGCAATTCGGATTGGCGATAATCATTTTCTTTTTATATCCGTCCACGGCGTCGGCATTCACTTCTGGCACGACTAACGGTACATCAGGGTCCATGCGCCATGCACTGGAATTATCTATAACAACGGCTCCGGCAGCGGCAATTTTTGGCGACCATTTTTTGGAAATATCTCCACCTGCGCTCATGAGGGCCATATCGACTTTCTTGAAATCAAAAGTTTCGAGGTCAACGCATTTAATATAGCCGTCACCATAAGTCACTTCGCGGCCCACAGAGCGCCGGGACGCCACGGCATAGACCATTTCAATATCAAGATCGCTCTCGGACAGAATGGCGAGCATTTCGGTACCTACATTTCCTGTGGCTCCGACGACGGCGATGCGATAACCCATGGCTATTCTCCTGTTAAAAGCTTTCAATTTTGAAAGCGGTCTTGAAACAAACGGGTGGTCTGTAGGGGAAGCGCCCCTTTGGGGCAAGCCCTATCCGCGTTTGCGCATTCGTAAATAAACGGCGAGCGCAATGAGAGCGACAAACCCAAGACCTACCAATTCCATTTTAGAAAAGGGTCCTAACCACGGCTCGACCCAATCAGTCATGCCTGCGCCGCCAATTGGGGCCCCGTTGATGGCAATCGCGCCTAATAATATGGCGAGTAGGGCTGTAAAGCCTGCTATAGCAAATATGCCAGCATAAAAGCGTTGGTCGCCTCTGGCCTGCGCCTGTCGTCGCATCTGGGATTTTTGATAACGCGAGAGACGGCGTTGACGCGGCTCTCGCGGGGGGTGGGCGGGCTGGTCGGATGATTTCGGAGAAGAGTCATTTGGGGGAGGAGGCGTCTCGGTCATGACTGTACCTTAACATGGATTTGACCGAATCCTATGGTAAGCCTGAGTTCATGCGCAGATGGTTTTTGACAATTTTGTTCAGTCTGATTTCTATAGGCGCGGAGGCGGAGGATAATTACCTTCCCGATCCAGAATCCGAGAGTCCGATGAATGAAACCGAAGTTCGGGAGACTTTCTCCGGTAAAACTCATCGTGGGAGTTATAATTTCAAGATGGATGGCTTGGACGGATTTCACTTTGAAGAGTGGACATCAGAGACGGGCCAGCTTTTGCATCGAATAGGCAGTCGCGTTGATAAGGGACAATGGAGGCAAAAGGGACACCGGATTTGTTATGAGTACGACTCAGAAGATTTCAGATCGGCTTGTTTTTCCTTTTATAAACGCGGTAATTGTATTTATCACTTTCAGGAAACAATAGAGGGCACCGACGTGACAGGTTTCACAGCTGTAAGCGTTGTCAAAGGAGAGGTACCGAGTTGTGAACCCCCCATGTCTTAAATTCGTTGGACCATTGAAACTCGTCACTACTGTTATAGTTTTAGCCGGGATTATGCTGCCCAGTCTGTCTTGGTCACAAAGTCAGACGACTGATATCCGTCCGCACGCATTGCGACTGGCCGGCGACGAAATAAAAGCCGAGTTTTCTGGGCAAACCCATGAAGGGGCCTATAATTTTAATGCGGGAGGACAGGCCAGAAACAATTATGTCGAAACCCACCAGAAAGACGGGCGCACGATTTATAAGGAGCAAGGCTTTGCAAATCGAGGCGTCTGGTTCGTTAGTAATGAAACCCTGTGTTTTGTTTATGATAACGACATGATGGGGGGCGGGTGTTTCCGTGTTTACAAGGTTGAAAATTGCTATTATTTTTATAGTGATCAGTTTGAAGAACGGACCGACGAGCTTGACCGCAATTATTGGACCGCGCGGTCAGTTCGACAAGGAGAGGTCCCGAAATGTGAGGCCGCGATAAGTTAGTTTTAAGCGTTTAAATATCTGCCTCCGTGAGGGCGTTCAGCCGTTCAAAGACACGGATGTCGATTTTCATTTCTTCCAAATCCTTCTCAATCCGACTTTCCTTTTTACGTAAGCGGCGGATTTCGCCTTCTGAGATGTTGTCTTTTTTCATATTATTACGTGTGCCGATAAGGGCTTCTTGTCGCCTGCGATAACGATCAACCATCTGATCGCGCTCAGAATAAAGGTCGTAAGAAACGCGGCCTTCTTCATAACCTGCAAAATAGTCGTCATCTTGCACAGTGCGGCAAAGCCCGGCTTTGGGTTGGGCAGAAATTCCGTGATTATAACCGGTGTCAAAATTACAATATCCTGTTAGGCCTTGTTCATAGCCGACAAAGTAATCGCTTTCGGGGAAATCTTGGCATATTGCCTGTACACTATTGCCGTTGGATCCGCGGGTGAATCCGCGGTCATAACCGCAATAAAGCTGAAGTCCTTGGTCATAACCGCGAAGATAAGCCGACCTGTCCAGACTAACAGAAAATTTTGAACAGCTCGCGTTATACTCAGCAAGGCGAGCTTGGGATTTGCCATTTTCGCCGTCGCGAAAACCTATATCTTGCCAGCCGCCCGCAAGACATTCTTCTTCTGAAATTGTGGCGCAGGAAGTTATGGCCAGAGAGCCCACTATCAAGCAGGCTGTCATGATTGAAAATTTCATTGCGTCCCCCTTTATTAATCGGTTCTAACGAAAAGAGGCTGAACGGGCAATGTGTAGTCCGTTCAAATCGAGTTCATATTAAACTCTATGGGGTAATCTTGGGTTCTTTGGAAAAGATAACACCCGTTACACTAAGGACGAAATAACTATTTCTCCCACCAATAGGGTAAACGCTTTTTGTCGCCAGTTACGACTTCATTCATCGTATCGGCTTCGTATAAACGACCGCCAATCATCACGTGCTCAATCCCGTCCGTATTGCGGATATCTTCAAGTGGGTCATTTTCTAAAATGACCAGATCTGCGAGCTTGCCTGTTTCCAGTGAGCCAATGTCATCAGAAAATCCGAGATGTTCGGCCGGCTGGATTGTTGCGGCCGAGAGCGCCTCTAACGGGCTCATTCCGCCTCTGACAAAGCTCCACATTTCCCAATGGGCGGCAAGGCCTTCACGCTGTCCGTGAGCGCCGATACCGACGAGCACACCTGCGTCTGAGAGTTGCTTCGCCGTTGCCGCTGATGGGGCATCAGAGTAATCTTCAGCAGGCGCTGTAACGATCCGCTTGGCTCGCGCCTGAAGAGCGGCTGGCGGAACATGTTTTGACAGGATAGGGTGTTCGGAAACATCGCTTTCCTGATAGTAGAACCGTTCACCGCTTGGCCCGCCATACGTCACAACGAGAGTTGGGATATAGGCGACATTCGTCTGGCTAAACATCTGGATAACATCGTCATATAGAAATTCTTGCGGGAGATTATGTTCAAGAGATGTATTGCCATCTTGAACGATTGCCATGTCCATATGGAAGAGCGAACCGCCTTCGGCGACAACGATCATATTGTTTTCCCGCGCGGCATCGACAACCTGTTGACGCTGTTCGCGTCGCGGCTGGTTATAGTTCTTCACACCGTGCGCGCCCTGTTTCTTTAAACGAGTAACATGTTCGAGAGCGTCTTCCTCAGACCCAATATTAGCAAAGAAACCCGGAGCCTTCGCGCCGTAAATGACTTCTCCGGTAGAGTAGATGCGCGGGGCAAGTAATTTACCTGCCCGCTGTAATTCTGACGCCGGAAAAATGGTGTCAGCACTGCTGGAAGGATCGAAGAGAGTTGTGACGCCTAATGCCAAGGTCGCCACCGTCTCCCAATTTTGCTGCGGGACAAGGTCGCCGACGCCTTGCGGGCCATGCGCATGAGCATCAATAAAGCCCGGCACAATAGTTTTACCGTTTAATTCAACCGATGTCACGCCGTCTGGAATGACAATATCTTTGCCGATTTCTTTAATCCGATCACCTTCAATTAGGATGGTACCGTTTTCAATAATGCCGCCATCTTTATCTGACATTGTAACGATTTTGGCTCCGGTCAAAGCCACACTGCCCTGGGGTATATCTTTACGGATTTTGCGCGCGAGAGAGGTAACAGTTTTTGGCCGCTCCGGTTGTTTATCCGCTTGTGGGTCGGCGCTGTAAAGTGTCGGCCCGACTGTCCAATAAATTTTGCCCGCCTCTGTCCAGCTCGGATATGTCGCGCCGCTATAGCTGAGTTTAGAGACGGGAAGGGCCGTTGCGCTTATGCCGCCCTCTACATTTTGAGGGCCGGTTAAGAGAGGCATCGTGTAAAGGTTATAGTTTTCGCGGAAGGCCACAGTCTGCCCGTCAAAAGAAACGTGATAGCTTTGTGCCATCGTAGAGCTTGTATGCGTACGGGCGTCATGACCGAGCAAGTTAACGCTAACGAGGGCGTTTTTGTCGCCCTCACTTCTCGTCATAAAGAGACGCAGGTCATCTGAGCCAAAATGTGGCATAGAACCGGATTTGGAAACTCTCACCGCTTCGCCGCCTTCTAAATCCTGAACATAAATGCCTTGGTCTATCGACCATTCAGGCGCGGTCAGGTTTCCGCCGCCTTGTTTTTCATAGGTCAGATAATCGCCTTGAGGCGAGAGAGCCGGATTCGTATAATGCCCCGGCTTTGTCGTGTGAGTAGTGACAGTTCCAGTAGCCAGATCAACAGTATGAACCGCGCCGAGGTCACTGTCATCCCAAGTCGCAAAGACAACCGTCTTCCTATCGCGAGAAAAACGCGGATGTAATTCTTTGACATCCTCGGGAAGATTAGTCAGCCGCTGTTCTTTCCCGCCGGAAGCCGGTTTTTTGTAAAGCTTACCAAGGCTTTCAAAAATAACTGTTCTGCCGTTTGGAGAAATCTGAACAAAACGCGGCATATGCGTTGTAAATGTATCTGGAGCGACTTCGACTTTGGGACGGGGGGCGGTACGAATTTCGCGGGTATCTTTAATACTAAAATCAATATGTTCAATATCGCCGGTCTCGACTGTCAATTTATGAATTTGACCCCGTGCCCAGAAAAAGAGATCTTTGGAATTCGGGCTCCAATCCATATTTGGATAAACCCCGTGCACCGCCCAGGTTTCCTGCATATCACGATCCAGATGGTCAAAGATTTCACGTTCCTCGCCGCTTTCCAAATCTTTGACAAAAAGACGTGTTTCGGCGTTTACACGTTTAACAAAAGCCAGATATTTCCCATCAGGTGAAGGAGTCGGGCGAACCGCGCCACCATATCCGCCCGCCGCGACAGAAATCTCGCCGGTTTCCATGTTATATTCTTTAATCTGGAAAAGCTCGGTGTGAGAATCTTGGGCGTATTCAAAAATAGGTCCCGGCGTGACATTTTGGCTGTAATATAGGCCGCTCCCGTCTGGAGTAAACATGGGCTCTCCCAGTTCTTTTTGATGCGCTTCGGATGGGCGTTCAATTAATTGAACGCCTGAACCACCCTTCGTGCTGTAGAGCCAGATTTCCCCAACACCTAGAGAGCGTGAGGTTGTAAAGTGTTTGCGTCCGGCGATAAAATTCCCGCTTGGATGCCAAGTTGGGTTATTAAGCAAGCGGAAGCTTTCATCGGTCACTTGTGCCTTATCTGAGCCGTCAATATCCATTGTCCAGATGTTATCTCCGCCTTCGCGGTCAGAAATGAAAGCGAGGCGCTGTCCGTCTGGAGAGAAGCGAGGTTGCATTTCCCACGCCATACCAGAGGCAATGTTGGTCGCTTTTCCGCCTGTGATGGGCATGGTGTAAATATCGCCAAGGAGGTCAAACGCAATCATTTCGCCGTCGGGCGAGACATCAAGACTCATCCAAGTGCCCTCGGTAACATTTATGTCGATCGTTTTCTTTGGCCCTGGAGGGTTCATTACATCCCATTTGGGCTCCTCATGTTTTTTCTCTGTGTCATCAGATTGCGCATAGGCATAAGAAGACAGCGATAAGGAGGCAATGGAGACGAAAAGGGACGTTTTGAACGACATAAAGGGCCTTTATTTTTATTGAATTGCAGCTAACGATATTTAAGACGAAAAATCAGACCTTTTCGCCTATTGGGTGAATGAGACTTTAACCTGTCTTTTTGGAGCCAAAACAGTGAACTCCTGAACACCATTGTGTTGAGGGTCGCTATAAATCGCCCTCAAGGCATTGGCTGTTGGTCTCCTCTTTTACTCTGTGTGAAATGACAGGTATTAAGTTTAGAATCGTCCGGCGGCTCCTGGAAAGACAACGGGAGTCTCGCTGCCGTCTTTAGCAACGGCACTAACTCCGAAGAAATAATTATCAATGACGAGGTTTTCAAACTCCCATTCATTGACCTGTCCAACAAAACGGGAATGTGTCCATTCCGGTTCTGTCGTTAAGCGCCAATGCACGCGGTAACCCGCTAGGTTTGAAGAATTGGAGGGGGTATTCCATTTAAGCTTTGCGGAAGGCTCTACGGCTCCAGAGGCTTCTACATTGGCGGGGAAGGGCGGAGCGCCGGCCATTCCGGCCATAGTGATGGCGTTAAGTGCAGTGAGTTTGGCGGCATAGGTTTCATCAACGCCTTCCATCGTATCGCCATAGGTAATCCCGTCTTCGGTGCGTAGGTCTTGGTGTTGACGGTCATAATGTTCATGTGTTTCCATTATACGAACACCCGGAATGCCGACCATATTGAACGGGCGGTGATGGCCTCCACGTCCGAAACGGTCCAAACGATATATCATCATAACGTTTAAGTTCGTCATATATCGATCGGCTTGAGATTTGATGTAGCGCGCAAGATTTCTTGAGGGACTATCGACTTCGCCGCCCGTGAAGCGGCGTGTGCGCGCTTCTTCTTCAGTTTCGTTCGCGCGTGTGCCTTCCGAAAAAACTCGGGCGGTCGAATTGTCTGTCACGCCGTCCACGCCTGTAACATTTGAAATCATGTCATTGTTGAGAACGCCTTTAATTTCCCAGCCATTATCTAGCGCGTGCTGCGCGACGATTTTTCCGCCGAATAACCCCTGTTCTTCCCCGGAAAGCCCGGCATAGATGATTGAGCCTGCAAATTTCTGTTTGGACAGAATACGGGCTGCTTCAAGGGTTCCAGCCATGCCGGACGCGTTATCATTGGCGCCAGGACTGTCAGAGGTGCCGTTGAGAGGATCTGAAACGCGGCTATCTATATCGCCACTCATCATAACGTAGCGGTTTGGATCGATACTACCTTTTTGTATAGCAAGGACACTGACGACTTCAGTCGGTTCGGGAATCCGACTTTCCCCTTCGATAATGTCCGAGACATACATTACATCTAGGCAGCCGCCGCAATCCGCCGAAATTTTTTCAAACTCGGCAAAAATCCAGCGCCGCGCAGCGCCTATACCCCTTGTGTTGCTTTCTGTTTCAGACAAGGTGTGACGGGTGCCGAAATCGACTAAAGTCTGTATGTCGGCGCGGATTCTCTCCGGAGAAGGTGCGGTTGCAATTTCATAAATCCCGTTTACAGCAGACGGCGGCGCCGTGGTCGCGTCGTCCTGGGCCTGAGCCCCAAAAGCTAGCATTAGCGCAGATGCCCCGAAAAATAGGGATTTAAAAGCTGTCATTAATTATCCAGTAGAGGCGAGTTTAAGAACGTTTGTATAAGACGTTTCATATTCCATTTTGGGCAGATATCCTGCTTCTTTCATAGCGTTATGAAGCGTTGGTAGGCGGTAACACGGTACATACATATAAGCGTGATGTTCTAGATGGTAATTGACCCAATAAGGGGCGAGGAATATCCGCGCCGGAAGCGAGGCGTTGGTCGTCCGTGCATAGCGAAATGGATTGCCATCCGTGGCGGTCATAGCATGTTCGGCGATATTCCGAATGCGTAGGACGGCCATGAACCATGTCATAAGGGGAAAGAGCCAAAGTGCGAAATAAGCCCACCACACCCCGAGACCCGCCAGGCCTGAGAATAGGATAAGGTTGGTAATGAGAATGGGGGTGCGTGAACTCTTGGCGAACGCATTGGACCCTTCCAGCTCAATGCCTTTGAAACTGGCTAAGCGTAGGCGCCAAAAGGTTTGACCCGTTAGATCCCGAATAAGTTTTCGCTTTAAGCTAGCTTTACTTGTTGGAAATTTAGCTGAAAGCGGAAGATCCGGATCAAGCTCCGTTTGTGTATGTTTATGATGTTTCAGGTGGTAGTGACGGTAGGCTTGCATATTTCCGCCATAAGGGGCGGCTAAAAACCAAGTGCCAACAAATTCATTCAGAGCCTTTGTCTTGAACAACACACCGTGGGCCGCGTCGTGCATAAGGATAGCCATTCCGTGTTGCCTTGAGCCGATAATAAGAAAGGCTAGAATGAAGGTAAGGGGATTTGGTATCAGGACAAAAAGAGCACCAGCAGCGAGGCAGACCGCCCATACGTGAAAGGTAAGCCAAGCCCCCCAGAGGTCAGACCGTTTTGCAATCGGTCGTATTATATCTTTTGATAAAATCGGCGCAGTAGCTCCCATATCTTATTTTTGCGCGGCTTCTGGGTTAAGTCAATTGCCAGGTCACCCTGCAAACTGTGCTATTCAGGCGTATTTTTTTATGAAAACGCAGCGTGACGCAAAATACTTCCCTGCTCAGGATCGACTGGAAACGCGAGCTACGGCCTGGATCTGTTATAAATTGCCTAAAACCCAATAAGGCTATGCTGCAGCAATGAGGCCATAGGGGTCAATGTTCTTTGATCTCAATGCCTCATGGACTTCAAAATAACGTGTCGGCGTTCCAACGCTTAGGCGCTTTCGAGCGCTTTCCAAATCTTCTTCCATCAACGCCATAATGTCTTGTGAGTAAATTTTCGCCGCAGCACGGCCCAAGGCTTCCCCTTGTCTGATGGCTGCAAGAACCGGAGCGCCTTTAGGAACAGATTTCTTAATTTCCAGTCCGGCCATATAGGCGATGAAGCGAGCCCCAATATTTTTATCCTGAGAATAGGTGAAGCCGAGAACGCAAGCCTCTCCTAATGCGTCACGGCTATATCCGGTGAAAACGTGTAGTAAATCATGCGTGTCGCGGAGCCGGTTTGCAAACCACATAAAGTCTTCAGACGCTTCAAATTTGTTTGTGGTTTCAAATTTGGCGTATTCATCTACCAGCCCTTGGGCCGTGAGGCCTTGGCTCTGCATAAAGTGCAAATAGGCACTTCCGACTGTGTTCGCCGGTAATTTTGCCAATTCAGCGTGATTATCAAGCAGAGGCGGGAGGTAGCGGCGTTCCTGAAAGCGGGCCTGGCCCTCGGGGGTCTCCAGAAATGCCTTAAAAACTTTAAACGGACGCGCACCGTTCAATGCTTTGATGATATGAAAGACCTGAGTCGTATCTTCTTTATTCGCCATAAGGTTTCGAAAATGACGAAACGCTTTTAAGGGCTTCATACGATATTTTAATCGATTTTTGAGAGATATATCCTTCATATTGATAAATTTATCAACAAGGAGCGTAAAAGGCAAGTTCTCATATTGCATAGGCGTCATGCTTTTGCAGATTTTCAGCGCTTGACTGTTTATGCCTGAGCTGACGGGCGTTTCGAAACTTTATTATGCCAGCTATGTAAGGCTTTAAATTCTTCGTCAGGTGAGGCTTTCACCCAGCGCGCAAAGTCGACACACACCAAGGCCGTGATATCCGCAAGTGTGAAATCATTCCCAGTCACGAAAGGCATCGTCTGCAAGCGATTGTCCAAATCTTCCCAAAATGTTTTAATTCGGACACGCCCACGGTCAGCCAATTCCTGAATTTGAGGAATATTCTTTCGCCCTGTCATGGCTCGATCTTTCATATGCGGAGATGTATTTCGTAATATATCAGCAATCGCATGCAGACCTTCAAATTCTATGCGAGCGTTCCACTCCAGAACAGTTGCACGCGAAAATGCATCAGTTCCCATTAAAGGCGGTTCTGGATGGAGTTGATCGATGTAATAAGCAATGGCAAGGTTTTCCGTCAAAGACTTCCCGTCGTCTGTTACCAAGACGGGGACCGTTCGGCGGGGATTAATCGCGGCAAACTCATCCTTCATTTGTTCACCTTTGCCGAGGTCGACTTGCAGGCATTCATATTTGACGCCTTTCTCTGCGAGAAAAATGCGCGTTCGCCGTGGACTTGGAGCGCTTGAGCAATCATACAATGTCAGCATATCTATTCCTTTGTCTTTAGGCTTTTATGGCAGGCGAGCCTTCAATTCTCAAATCAATTTCTCCCCATATAAAAGATTTGGGTGGATTCTCGGTCAGGCGATCTATTCCGCAAGTTGGAATGAAGTCTATTGGCCCTTGGGTATTTTTCGATCACTTCGGGCCCGCAAATTTTCCGTCTGGCGAAGGTATAAACGTCCGTCCTCACCCGCATATAGGCCTTGCGACGGTGTCTTATCTTTTTGAGGGCGAGATTTACCATCGGGATAGTCTGGGGAGTGATATTCTGATTCATCCCGGGGCGATAAATCTAATGGTGGCGGGACGCGGGATTACGCACTCTGAACGCACTCGTAAGGAATTGAGAGCTAAAGGATATAAACTTCATGGCCTTCAGCTCTGGCATGCCCTTCCTGAAAAAGACGAGGAGATTGCTCCGGCTTTTTATCACACACCTGCGAATGATATTCCTGAAACACGGATCGACAATGTCAAAGTTCGGGTGATGATGGGAAGCGCTTACGGGCTCACATCTCCTGTCAAAACATTTTCTTCAATTCTGTATGTCGAGGCCGATATGGAGGCAGGGTCAGAGCTTGAGATACCAAAGGCGGACGAAGTCGGTGTTTACGTGGTCAAAGGACAGGCTCTGATTGACGGACAGGACAGCCCTATTTTTACAATGAGCGTTCTTTCATCTGAGGCAAGAATAATTACGGCGAAAACGAAAGTGCGTCTCGCAATCATTGGCGGAGCGACGCTGGGAAAACGTTACATTGACTGGAATTTTGTGTCTTCCCGGAAAGAGCGGATTGAAAAAGCAAAAGAAGATTGGAAACGAGGACGGTTTCAGACTATTCCCGGCGATAGCGAAGAATTTATTCCGCTTCCTAATGAAACAAACCCCCGTAAACCAAGTGGTAGAAATTTATGACGACTTATAAGCAAATGCTTTCAACGATTTCGGAAGATGCATCACTGACGTTGGAGCTTGTTGAGAAAGATATGCCTAAACCTGCCGCAGACGAAATTGTTGTTCGTGTCGAAGCAACGCCGGTTAACCCGTCAGACCACGGAGTTATGTTTGGCGCGGCCGATCTTAGCGGCTGTAAGACGTTAGACGGTAAATTAGTGGCGCCCGTACCCAAAGAGGCTATGGGCCGTATGAAAGGCCGCTTAGGGCAAGCTCTCCCGGTTGGGAATGAAGGTGCTGGGCAGGTTGTAGCCGCCGGAGACAGCGACTACGCTCAATCTCTACTCGGAAAGACGGTCGCGGTTATGGGCGGCGGCATGTATGCAGAATATCGATGTCTAAAAGCCGCGATGGCGCTCCCCCTAAATGAGGGAGATACAGCAAAACAAGGGGCTTCCAGCTTTGTGAACCCTCTCACGGCCCTTAGCATGGTCGAAACCATGCGCATGGAAGGGCATTCTGCCTTGGTCCATACAGCTGCAGCGTCAAATTTAGGTCAAATGCTAAACCGTATTTGTCAGGCAGACGGTGTAGATGTGGTCAATATTGTTCGCCGAGACGAGCAAGCGAAGCTATTAAATGACATGGGCGCGAAATACGTGATCAATAGTAGCTCCGATAGCTTTATGAGTGACCTCACCAACGCTGTGGACGAAACGGGCGCAACTTTGGCCTTTGATGCGACCGGGGGAGGGACTTTGGCCTCAGACATCCTGACCGCGATGGAAATGGCTGCCGCACGCACGCCCGGAGCCTACAGTATTTACGGCTCGGTTCATCATAAACAGGTTTATCTTTATGGCAGTCTGGATATGAACGTCACAACCCTGACGCGGGGTTATGGCATGGCTTGGGGTGTTGGGGGATGGCTCTTGCCAAATTTCCTCGCTAAAGCTGGTAAGGACATAGGCGCGAAATTGCGCAAACGCGTTGCAGACGAGCTTACGACAACTTTTGCAAGTCATTATAGTCATGAAATTTCGTTGGAAGAGGCCTTGAGGTCAGACGTCGTGAAATCTTACAATGCCAAAAAAACCGGAGAGAAGTACTTAATTTTACCTCAAAAATGAAAGGCTAATTTTCAAATAGGGTAGGTAAGGAAGGTTTTGGGAGCTTTCGCAACGGGCTGCTACTATACGTTTTTGACGGTATTAAAACTCTATAACTTATTGATATAACTCCTATTTAATCCCGCTGTAATTCATTGGAAATGTTAACGTTAAACTTTTGCAATGCTTGGCGGGAACTAAATAGCCCTTCAAGCGTCTATCTCTTAGTTGGAATATTCAACGGGAGCTGGGAATGAAAAAATTAGTGAAAAATGTAACGACTCATACTGCACAGGTAAATGAGTTAGCCATAGCGGCAAATGATATTGAGCCGGTTTATAATAAAACCGCCAAAGTGAATGAATTCTCGGAGAGCGCTAGAAAGCGGGTCGCCGATTTGGAATGGCAAATCCAGTTTACGCAAATTCAGCTCAATCGGTGGCACGCTCTGGAAAATGGAAGTTGGAAGTCTCTCAAGGCGTTGCAAAAAGCCGCCAAATCGGAACTTAACTCCCTCATCTTGCAGTAATAATTCTACGAAGCAAAGACTTGTGAAGAATTTTTAAAGCTCTTAAATTCAAGAGCATTACCGCTGGGATCAAGAAAGAACATTGTTGCTTGTTCCCCTGCCTGTCCGGCAAAACGGATATAGGGTTTTATGATGAAGTCTGTGCCGGACTTTATCAAGCGATCACGTAAATCATGCCATATTTGCCATTCTAATACCGCTCCGAAATGCCGAACAGGAACGTCTTTTCCGTCAACTTTATTCGTGAGTTCTTTGCCGTGAAAGGCGTCTTCTCTAACGTGGAAAGAGACTTGGTGACCGAAAAAATCGAAATCAATCCACGTGTCGGCTTCGCGACCTTGCTCACATTTTAAAATGTCGCGGTAAAACTCGCGCGTTATTTCTTTATTTTTAACCGGATAGGCAAGATGGAAAATAGTGGTGGACATCAGGTGCCTTTCGGCCCGTAAGCGTAGTCTCCGCCCTTTTCCAGAGCTCGCAAATAAGCCGGACGCTTATGAATTTTCTCTACATAATCATTACAAGCTTCATACTCAATCAGACGGCCGCGCGCCTTGGCAGCTTCGAGCGGGAAGATCATTTGGATATCTGCGCCCGTTAAATGGTCCCCGGCAAAATATTCATTTCGGGTGAGCGCGTATTCACAATAATCAAGGATGCCTTTTATTTCGCCGACAATAAGCGGTTGAAGCGGCGCGGCAGCATCACCGAGATAGCTCGTATAAAGGGCGAGGAGAAATGGTAGCATGGCCGAGCCCTCGGCAAAATGCAGGAAATGAACATAATCCACATACTCTGCCGATTCCTTGTCAGGACGCAGAGAGCCATCACTATATTTATCAAGTAGATAAACTATAATTGCGCCCGTTTCGGCAATCACTTTATTGCCGTCTTCTATAACCGGGCTTTTACCTAATTGATGGACGGCTTTAAGTTCGTCGGGGGCGCGATTTGTTTCCGGATTACGCGCATAATGTTTAATTTTGTATTCGACCTCTAACTCTTCCAGCAGCCATAAAATACGCTGCGAACGAGAATGGTTAAGATGGTGAACAATGATCATGCCTCTATATGCTCATTGAAACAGGCGCTAGGCAAGTACCTTTTTAATCCCGTCTGAGCCTCTAAACTGTAATGAGACGATTTTGCTATCAATTACGACATCCACATTATTGATCTGATTGCGAACAAATTTGCGCATCATTTCTGCTTTTACGGAAAGCGTTCCGAGCGGCAGATTTATTGTACCTTGTTGATAAGCCAAGACATTCCCGCGATCCAGTTCTGCGCCGACGATCTCTAATGGTACGAGCTCGCCATCTTGATAGAGCGAAAAAGTCTCTTGCGTATAAAGCGCAAGTTGGGCTCTTTCTTTTAAAGCCGAAAGGTTAGGGGAATCGATGAGGCCTTCAGTGGCCAGCGCTGTTTCTGTATCGTGGACGTGAAAACTATGAATGACCTCGACACGGCCCGTTTCCGAGTTGATATCAATGTGTGTTGTTGTGGTTGTCAGGCGGTGCCCATATACAGGAGAGGCCGCGCTCATTAAATACAAGCCGGCCGCGCCCGCTAGGGCGCGTCTTCGATTAAGATGTATATCCATTAACCGGACTTACTTTCCGCCTAACATTCTTTCGAGTGTTTTGCGCAAAGTAGATTTCTGCTCTTCAGACCGGTCTTTTTCCTGAACCTCTTCATCAGCGAGCTCAAGGTTTTTGGCGGACGTTTTGTCCTCAGCTTCATCTGTAGGCTCAACAGTTTCCATAGGCAGGTCTTTGCTTTCGCCGTCCTCGGATTTTGCTTCATCCGGATTACCTTTCAGCTCGACAAGCATATCGGCCATCATCGACGAAGCTTTATAGTCCGATTTGTACATCTCAATACGGCTCTGGGTGACGGATTGCGGAAAGCTATTATTTCCGTAATCGGCATCTGCAGTCTGATGCTGCGCATCCAGTTCAATCGAAGTAATTTTCCGGTCCCGAACAATCAGTTTCGTTACACTTTTCGCATCACGTCTCCAAATTTCAGCGGGAACCATGATTTCTTCCGTATCGCCGTCTTCATAAGTAATAGTCAGGGGCAAGGGAGAAATTAAGCCGCCAATATTTTTGAAATCTACAAAGTAATAATAATCATTATCCTCAAGGGCGCGGTCATAAACTTCTCTTTCCCAATCTTTCAGGCCTTCCATAAAGGATTTGAAAGAGTTGCGGTCTTTGTTTGTGACTTCGAACCGGTCATTTTCATTGTAGAAATCCTCCAGCTCTTGGTAACGGCTGACGCGCGTTTCAATGCCTTCGTCCCGATTGCGTCGCTGCGTAATCGTTTCAGGGGTATTGGCGTTATATTCGTCCCGTTCCATATCTTTTTCAATTTCAGGATCTTGAGAGGAAATTTGGTATTGGCGTACATCTGTTAGCGCAATGTCAACGTGGTCTGTCCCAAAGAACCATCCGCGCCAGAACCAGTCCAGATCAACGGCAGACGCGTCTTCCATTGTGCGGAAGAAGTCCGCCGGGGTAGGGCGCTTAAACTTCCAACGGGTCGCATATTCGCGGAAAGCGAAGTCGAATAGTTCGCGTCCCATCACGGTTTCACGTAGTACCATAAGCGCTGTCGCCGGTTTTGAATAGGCGTTGGGGCCAAACTGCAATACTGAATCAGACTGAGTCATGATCGGCACTTGATTAGAACTTGTCATATACCGGGAGATATCGTCCATTGGGTTATTTGATCCATAGCGGCTAATCGGAAAGTTTTCTTCCCACTCATATTCTGCCTGATATTCCAAAAAGGTGTTAAGTCCTTCATCCATCCAAGTCCAACGACGCTCATCTGAATTGACAGTCATGGGGAAATAAATGTGTCCGATTTCGTGAATGATAACGCCGATAAGGCCGTATTTTATATTTCGGGAGTAGGTGACTTCGCCGGTTTCCTCATCCTCTGACGGACGGTATCCGTTAAAGGTTATCATAGGATACTCCATGCCGCCGCGTTCCCAAGAGTTTACAGATTGGGCAATAGGATAAGGGTAATTAAAAGCAAACTTGTTGTAGACATCCATGGTGTGAACGACGGCCTGTGTCGAATATTTCGACCAAACTGGATCGGCTTCCTTGGGAAAGAAACTCATGGCGGTCACGGTGGGGTTGGCCTCATCGTCTTGTTCAAACAACATCGCGTCCCAGATATATTTGCGGGAACTGGACCAGGCAAAATCTCGGACATTTTCCGCTCTGAATTTCCAGGTTTTTGTCCCTTCGGCTTTGGTTTTTTCGTTCTCCTCAGCCTCTTCCGGTGTCACAATGTAAATCGGTTCTTCCGTGCTTGCATCTGCAAGGCGGCGACGTTGTTCTGCGCTCAAAACGTCGCGAGGATTTTGCAAAACGCCGGTAGAGGCAACAATATGATCTGAAGGCACAGTTAGATTAACATCGTAGTTACCGAATTCGAGCGTAAATTCTCCTCTGCCCAAAAACTGTTTATTTTGCCACCCTGTGTAATCAGTATAGGCCGCAAGACGGGGAAACCACTGCGCCATACCGAAAATATAATTTTCGTCTTCCTCAAAATATTCATATCCGCCGCGACCGCCGACAGCGACTTCGTCAATAATGTTGTGATCCCAATCGATATTGATGATTCTGCGTTCTTCGGGCTGAAGTGGTTTTTCAAGATCAATCCGCATCATGGAGTCGTTGATGGTGTAGTCTAGGTCATTGCCGTTTTCATCGGTAACGGCCTTAAATTCAAATCCGTATTCCCGGTCTTCATTGGCTTGGCTGTAGCGCAAACTAGAAAAGCTGACACGATCTTGTTTGGATGCTCCATCGCCGCGGCTTGATCCTGCGGCCGCCGCGGTAGAGCTTTCACGGGCCAGACTTCCATCTTTGAATCGGTTCTGATCCAGAGCGACCCAAATATAATTCAGAGGGTCTGGGGAATTGTTGATGTAGTCAATTGTCGACTCAGCGCTGATCCGGCGCTCACCTTCGTCCAAAACAACATCAATTTTATAATTGGCTTGCTGTTGCCAATAGGCGGGGCCAGGCGCACCAGCGGCGTTTCGGAAAATGTTTGGAGTCGGCAATTCTGTCCCGAGTTGCCGAAATTTAGCCACTTGGTCCGTTGCACTTCCGGCGGGGCCGTCTGCAAACGCCTCAGTTCCAAGTACCAAGGCTCCCATCGCGCCGGCCACAGAGAGAAGACTGAAGCGAAGCGAGGTGCTGAGTTTAGGCATAATAGAGTCCGTCGTTAAATTATTTGTGGGAAGCTAAGCCCATTAGAAAGGGAAGTCCTACCAATTTCCCGTAGATAGGGAAAAATTGTTTCCGAATTAAAGTGAAAAAAGCATCAATTCTCGTGACTTGTAATAGCATACCTCACTTTAAAGCCGTGTATAGCATCTGATAATGCGAGGAGAGGATGTTTTCTTCGAAAGATGTGACGCCCCAGAATTTCGGCGTTTTGTTCCATAGATCCGGATGTTTGACTCTCAAGCCTCTCCACTGTTTTAACAATGACGGCGATTAGGTTATATTTTTCTAGAACAAGCCGTCTCGCCTCCATGATAGCAGGAAGACGTTTTTCATACTCTCCGTTTGTTATGGCGTTTCTTATAATCCTCTCAGCTTCGTCCATTTTGAAAATGTCGATAGCTATGGCTGCTTCCGCAGGGAAAATTGACGCATATTCGGGGTCGCCATAGTAAAAGGGAAGGCAATTGGCGAGCCAGGCATCTGACAGCTTTTCCGTCCAATGTCCGGCCGCGTGATGGTTCTCGATCGCAAGTGTGTAACGATATTCATCCATCGCCTCGTCTTTGCGGTCTATGGGGTTTATTCCGCGTCCATACACGTCAAATATATCGCCCAGCCGTTCTTTCATTTCCATTGTGAAATTATAGCGCTGGGAATGTACCGTATGAGACATTTGTTTATTACTACAAACGGTAGAAAGTATTTTTGTTTTCGGCAAAGGGCCGCGGGCGGCGAATTCATCATAGCTAATATAGTCTCCAGGCTGTCCACCTAATGGACGACCGTAAAACCAACGTAGAGGCGGCGTTTCAAAAATCTGATGAGAATGTTTCATCACGTCAGCAGGTTTTACGCTAAGAACATGTCCGTATTGCTTGAGGTAATTCGGGCCTTCCACTCGAATGGAGGCTGGTTCCGTCGTAATAAAAAGGGTTTTATCTTTGGGGCAGGCTAAGGGCTCGATCCGATTTACCTGCCTATCATCAGGCAGCATTGGCAAGCCTTCATAGACAACCAACCAATCATAGTCTCTGGCGTCCATATCAAAGGTAAAAATGCAATCTCCCCAGCGTTGTCCCGTGCCGGGGAGGAGCGATGTCCAAAGCTGCGGATCTTGCTCCGCATGCGTTTTGGCCATAAATTTTATATTTATCGTCATAAGCTTAGAGACGAAACTTTATAGGTTTAGGGTGCCATGATTTAGTTTTCTCTCATCTCATCCCGTAAGGCCCGAAACTCTGTACCTTCATACCAATTTGGCCAGTCTTCTGAATTGGCTATATCTAAGCCGAGATCATAGAAAATTTCTGTGGCCTGAGTTATTCCGGAGAGATCCCAGCTATTATCATATTCATCGCCGGGTTTGTGATAGCGGATGTCATTATACTCTGAGGCAAAGTCTTCCCCATAAGTCAGTCCTTTTGTGACATGGTCATTTCCCGGATCCGCGTAGAGCATTGGCACGCCTTTTTTAGCGAGGCTAATGTGATCTGAGCGATAATAAGACCCGGCTTCAGGTTTGTCGTCCGGCACGATATACATGTCGCGCGTGTCCAGTTCAGCTTTGAGTAAGTCTTCCAATTCAGAGGCGCCATACCCTTTGACCATAATATCTTTGGTTTGGCCCATTGGAAGCATGGCGTCGATATTTATACCTGCGACTGTTTGTTTTAAAGGGATAACCGGGCTCTCTGCATAATATGCGGACCCCAATAAGCCTGATTCTTCAGCTGTAACAGCTACAAAAAGAACGGACCGTTCTGGCGCAGGACCTTGAGCGATGGCTTCTCCGATTTCTATAATCGCGGCAGTCCCAGTCGCATTATCGACGGCGCCGTTGTAGATTTTATCGTCTCCGTCAAGCTCATCATTTTTGCCGAGATGATCCCAATGAGCCATATAGAGAACATATTCATCGGGGCGCACAGCTCCTTTGACGACGCCTGCCACATTACGGGAGGTTGTGGTTTTGACATCTTGGCTGATAGTGGCGTCAAGACTAATGCCCTCTAGGGGAACAGGCTTGAAGCCTATGACGGAAGCCTGATTTTTCAAGGATTGATAGTCAAGCCCAGCGGAAGCAAACAAGTCCTCTGCGGAATCCAAATGGAGCCATCCCTCAAGAGCGGTGCGGGATGCGCCTCTGTCCGGACGGACAAGATCATATTGCGCCCCGGTCCAAGATCCAGATACAACGTCCCAACCATAGCTGGCCGGAGCCGTTTCATGCACGATTAGGGCGGCTGCCGCGCCCTGACGCGCCGCTTCTTCAAACTTATATGTCCAGCGGCCATAATAGGTCATGGCATTACCATTAAAGAGGGCGTCGTCCTGAGTAGCAAATCCCGGGTCATTGACTAAAATCACAACCGTTTTGCCTTCAACATCAAGATCTGCGTAATCATCCCATCCATATTCCGGCGCGGTAACGCCGTATCCAACAAAGACGAGCTCTGAATCTTCGATGCTCACCGTGTCGTCCAGACGTTTGGTCCAATAAACGGAATTGGTTTTTAGGTCTGAAGTGAGAAGGGGGGACTCTTCCCCGTCTTGGTGGATGGACATAAAAGAGTCCTCTTTAAGAACGGTCGCCTCACTCAAATCCACATTTTGAAAATAAGTTCCGTTATCTCCCATGGGCAATATGCCAGCGCGCTTCATTTCATCAGCAATATACTGAGACGCTTTCTGTCCACCCTCTGTCCCTGGAGCGCGGCCTTCAAAGTCGTCAGAGGACAATGTTTCGATCCGGCGGCCCAGATCGGCTGCGGAGATAGAGGTGTCCACTTTTTCTACGGGTGGTTCTTCGGCGCCACAAGCTGAAAGGAAAGCGGCGGCGACCGCAGTGGCCGCTAGAGTTTTTGTGGGTATCATTCTACACTCCTGAGGCAGTGACATTCAAAAATAATTGAGTCCTCCGCTTGAAAAAGACTTAAAACTGTTCAACCACATCCTGCGCATCAGTTAAAGATGATATTTATGCCCTTAGAAAAGAAGTTCGATATGTCCTTTATACAACTGCCGTTTAAAAAAACCGTCTCCACGGTAACACTCGCTTTCATGATCTCGGCTAGTCCTTTCAGCGTCATGAGTTATGCGCAGACTGTTGACGCGCCCTTAACTGAAGTCGAAACGGTTTCTGACACGGTTCAAAGTATAATTGATTCAGCGATGGCGGGCACGCAGGGATATGACATCACGCGGGATTTGACGACAGAAATAGGGGCCCGCATGGCGGGAACCGAGGCGGAAGCCCGGGCAAGGAAATGGACTGTCGAGAAATTCAAAGAAATCGGTTTGCAAAATGTGCGGATTGAGCCGTTCTCAGTTCCGGGTTGGGAACGCGGCGTTGAGACGGCAGAGGTAATATCTCCTTTCCCTCAAAACTTGTTCATCACGGCTTTGGGCGGATCTGTTGCAACTCCGGACGGGGGCATTACAGCGGAGGTGGTCTATTTTCCAACTTTTGAAGATCTGGAGAGTGCTCCAGAAGGCGGGTTAGATGGTAAGATCGTCTTTATTTCAGGACGTATGGAAAAGGCGCCTGACGGCGCAGGGTATGGTCCGGCCAATCGTAAGCGTCGTTCCGGCGCGACAGAAGCCGGTAAGCGCGGCGCCGCTGCTGTTGTAATTCGGTCTGTCGGGACAGATAGCCACCGCTTCCCCCATACGGGTCAAATGCGCTATGCGTCTGATGTTGCGCCAATTCCTATAGGGGCCCTGTCGGGACCAGATGCGGATCAATTAGAGCGGATGCTTCAAAACCAAGAAGAGGTTGAGTTAAAACTCGTCCTTACACCTAAATCTGTCGGTGATCTTCCGTCTGGAAACGTAGTCGGCGAAATTATCGGGTCCGAACGGCCGGAGGAAATTGTACTCATCAGCGGTCATTTGGATAGTTGGGATTTGGGAACAGGCGCAATTGACGATGGGGCTGGCATTGGTATCTCTGCCGGCGCCGCGAAAGTTATTCTTGATGCCGGATTGAAACCTAAGCGCACAATCCGTGTAGTCGCTTTTGGGGCTGAGGAAATTGGACTAAAAGGGGGCTTTGCTTATGTCGAAGCGCACAAGGACAACCTTGATAATCATGTTCTGGCGACGGAATCAGATTTCGGAGCGGGCCTGATTTACGAAGTTCAGTCCGGCGTATCAGAAGGCGAAGATATTTTAAAAGCAATGGCCGACGCTATGGATATTCCTTTCGCGGAAAGCAAGACAACGAATGGGGGGCCTGATATTGGCCCAATGTCGGATAAGGGGGTGCCAACCATGCGTTTCCAGCAAGACGGAACAGATTATTTCGATTTGCATCACACCCCAGATGATACATTCGACAAAATAGATCCAAAAGAAATGGCTCAGAACGTAGCCGCCTTTGCAACAATGGCATGGATGGCCTCTGAAGCGGAAACCGATTTCCGCGCTAATAAATAGTTTCTTGAAAGACTGACACACATGACCTTACCTGCAATTTTGAAAAACTTGGATTTTCCTGTCATTGCCGCCCCCATGTTTATCGTGAGCGGACCAGAATTGGTCATTGCGCAATGCAAAGCCGGAATCGTCGGATCTTTTCCGGCGTTAAACGCCCGTCCAGCAGAGGTGCTGGAAAAATGGATTGTTCAAATAAAATTAGAATTGGAAAAATACCAGAAAGACAATCCTGATAAAAAAGTTGCGCCCTTTGCGGTCAATCAAATTTGCCATAAATCTAATAATCGTCTTGAACAAGACATGGAAATTTGCCGCAAGCACGAAGTTCCGATCATTATTACGAGTCTTCAGGCGTCTAAAATGGTATATGACGCGACCCATAGTTATGGCGGAATTATTCTCCATGATGTGGTCAATATTCGTCATTCCAAAAAAGCATTGGAAATGGGAGCTGATGGTTTAATTGCGGTTTGTGCGGGAGCTGGTGGTCATGCTGGGCTTTTATCGCCTTTTGCTCTTATTCCTGAGATAAGGCAATTCCATGATGGTCCGCTGTTATTATCCGGATCCATTGCGACGGGAGGTTCGGTTGCGGCGGCGCAAGCCATTGGCGCGGATTTCGCTTACATTGGAACGCGGTTTATTGCATCTGAAGAGGCTAATGCGGAACAGGCCTATAAACAAGAGATCATAGAGTCCGAGGGCGAGGATATAATTTACTCGTCACTCTTTACGGGGGTTCATGGTAACTATCTTAAAGGTTCAATCGAAAAAGCCGGACTGGATCCAGATAACTTACCAACGGCGGATAAGAAATCCATGAATTTTGGATCGGGTGGAAATACGGACGCCAAAGCCTGGAAAGATATTTGGGGCGCTGGTCAGGGCGTAGGGAGCGTCTCCTCTGCTCCGCCTGTCGCTGAGATTGTGGCTCAGATGAAAAAAGAATATGCCGCTGCGAAAACCCGCATCTCGTTTTGAGGGAGACCACATTTAATTTATTTTGCTAATTTTTTCTTTTCGGCTGCTAAGTGTGATTGATTTAAATCTTTGCCTTTTCTTCATGCTTATTGCCACAGCTTCTGCCTTGCTCTAAAGAATATTTAATTGAGTCTGGATTTCATGTTCGGAGTCAAACTTTTGGAGGAGTTTATGGGGAAGTGGTTATTTGGAATTATACTTATTATCATAGGGGCAGGGGCTTATGCGCTGATAATGGGGCCGAAAATTTCTGAAGATATGGGGAATGACATTCGTTCCGCCATTCAAAGTCAGGGCTATAGCTGGGCAGAGGTCGATATGAATGGCCATATTGCGACGGTGACAGGCAACGCCCCTTCGAATGATGCCGCACGCGAAACCATTGAGATCGCTCAAAACACTGTGTGCTCGGACTGTGGGGCGGATAGCCCTTGGCACCGCGTTTTAAGCGGGATGAATATTTCAACGGCCGAACAGCCTCAAGCGGTTGAAACCCCTACCGCTTCGGCTTCAATACAATCCCCTTACACTTTTAGTATTTCTAAATCAGACGATGGAGGCGTCATTCTTGATGGTTATGTCATGACGGCACAGGATCAAGAAGCGGTTTTATCTAAGGCTAACTCTACTTTCTCTGGTGCAGTACAGAATGAGAGAATTAAGATTGCCAATGGAGCCCCCGATGGGGATTGGGTGAGCGTTATTGAGCGAGGAATCGAAGAACTCGCGACAATGGAGAGCGGGCGCTTTCAGATAGAAGGTTATAATTTTCTAATTAATGGCCAAGCCGATTCTGCTGATATTCGAGAGCGGATAAATGATCTTCCATCTGCCGTACCGGCTGCCTATAACGGCGCGTCAAATATAAACGTGCCTAATCTCGCTTCTGACGTCGTTGGGCAAGTGGAGTCACAGGCGATCTGTCAATCCCTTTTCGATGATTTGAACGAAGGCACAAAAATTGAATTTCCTTCCGGACAATCGGAAATTACAGGAAACTCCAGTTTTGACCTGCTAGCAGAAATTGCGGCCGCGGCCAATCAGTGCCAAAGCTTCCGTATTCAGATTGATGGCTATACGGATAATACTGGCGATGCTGTTGAGAATCAGCAATTATCTGAAAAACGTGCTAATCGTGTTCTGGCTTATTTAACTCAACAGGGTATTGACCGGAATCGTATGGCAGCAACAGGACATGGGGCGTCAGACCCGATCGGCGATAATGCCACAGCAGAAGGTCAGGAAATGAACCGCCGGACCACCTTCACGATAACACAGGCTCAATAGACCCGCCTGATCCACTCTTACAGGAGACACTTAAATGAACCTAACTTATATAATTGGATACCTAATCGTTCCCATGGTGATTGCCGCTCTCATAGGGCTAGTCTTGGGGTGGCTATTATTCAGAGGTAAAAAACAAGAAGGGGATTTATCTGTAGAAGGTGAAAAAGCACTCCGGGCAGAGGCTGATAAATTGCGAACAGAGAATCAGGCTCTTAAAGGTAGACTGTCAGCTCACGAAACAGAAGTAAGCGACCTAAAAGGCAAACTTGCTTCTGCTGGAACTGGCGCGAGCGTAGCGGCGGCCGCGCCCGCTGCCGAGAGCGGTGACGACGATGAAACTTATGCCCTGGAATGGCGTAACCGGTATTTGGCGGCGCGGGTAAAATATCTTGAAGGCCGTTTGTCAGAAGCGCCTAAGGGTAAAGCTAAAAAGGTACCGGCCAAAAAGACGACGACCAAAACAGCCGCCGCCAAGAAGCCCGTTTCTAAATCTGCGGCCTCTAAAGCGCCTAAAACTAAAACAACTAAAAAACCTTCTGCTAAGAAAGCTGCGACTAAAACAGCGTCAGCCAAAAAGACGGCAAAACCTAAAGCTGCTGCTAAAACAGCTGCTACGGCAAAAACGAAACGTAAACCTGGACCGAAGCCTGGAACTAAGCGCGGTGAGCTGACAGCTGCCGGAAAGCCTCGCAAGAAACCTGGGCCGAAGCCGGGGTCAACACGTTCCGCGGCACCTAAAATCAGTAAAGAAGAGGCGGCATTTGAAAAATACTACACCAATGTGAAAAAGTATGATTCAAAAGCGAAACGCAAAACAGTTGAGAACATCGTAAAATATTGCGGTGTAGCTCTGCGCTCTCGTGATAGTTCCCTCGTGGCCTGTTCAGACGAAGCAGAGTTGAAGCGCGTTGCTGACGGCTTCGTCACGAAGAAACTGGAAAAAGACTCCGGTCAGATGGAGCTTGTAAAAGAAGTCTGTCAGGAAATGAAAAGCGATCGTTTCAAATCTCGCGTGACTTTTTATTACCTCGCGGCGAAAAAGGCTCGGAAGATGAGCCTTTTTAACTAAGACTGAAAAAGGTTCGGATATAAATCCGCATTTATTTTACGGTAAAGGCCCGCTTTTATAGCGGGTTTTTTATTGCGTCCTCGCTTTGCGTAAATGAGCTATATTCAGTTCATGATAAAACAAAGAAACAAACGTAAACGACAAGATTCTACGCCCTTCATTGGGAAAGGGCTCGGGCCTAAGAATTCTCTCTTAGGTGAATGGGACTCTGAACGGTGGCCAAATTTCTCCTCTTCCGAATTGGCGTGTCGTCATTGTGGAGAAGGCTATTCCTGGCCGGATTTTCTGGACAGACTTCAGAGTCTTCGAAACGAAATGCGGGCCCCGTTGCACATTCTGTCAGGCCATCGTTGTCCGCTACACAATGCACGTGTCGGCGGAGCGCCGTTATCCCAGCACCTTAGACTTGCGGCAGATATCAGCCTAGGGGACTTAAACCGGTTTCGCTTACGAGATGCCGCTAAACGAAACGGGTTCACCGGTTTTGGATTCTACACAACTTTTTTACATATTGATCTGGGCCGCCCTCGTCATTGGGTTGGGTCCGAGAAAGCGAGGAAATTATGGCAACTGCACTAACGCTTGGTCTAGACGCTGCAGCGGGTGGATTATTCGGTATTGTTGGAACGGTACTAGGCCGCTTTGCAGGGTATTTCGAACGAAAGCAGGAACACGTCCAAGAACGCGCCCGGTGGGGACATGAATATAAATTACATGAACTCAATATGGCGGCGCGGCATCAGGAAACTGAGTTGGAACTGGCCTTGTCCGCGCAACAAGGTTCTTGGGCGGGGCTTGAAGCCTCTATTAAGGCCGAAGCGGCACTCGGTAAAGCCAGCCAATGGGTCATAAATATTCTTCGGCTCGTCCGCCCGGCTATCACCTTTGTTCTATGGTGCATTACGGCCGCTATATTTCTAATAACCCAAGAGAGCGCAATTACCGAAGCCGCCGTTTTTGCGGCGACGGCGGCAACACTCTGGTGGTTTGGAGATAGAGCGCCAAAATTCTCTTCCGGCAATTCGTAAGAGGCATCACATCTATCTTGCAATCAAATAATTCTGCATTCCCATCACTGATAGACAGATCAAAATCGAAAACATGACTGTTAAATAAATTCCGGCGATGCAGTAAGAGGCCCAAGCCGTTTTAATGGGGCCTCTTCTAAACATATGTTTCAAACTTAAGGGGAGATAAAAAAACAGGTAGGTGACGAAAACAATAAAAAACAGTCCCCCGGGCAAGAACGAAAACCGGGCCAAAATGAGGCCCATCAATAAAAGGAAGAAGATAATGGCGTGAATATAGGCGGCATGAACCAAATGGTCATACAAAAACGCGTTTCCTCTTCCTCTGATAAATAGGGCGCCTAGGAACATCGTGAAAGGCATCATGACAAACATGATTCTTGGGATGTATTTTGAAAAGGTTTCACTGAAATCTGACGGGTCGCGCATATACCGAATAACCCCGTCTCGAAAAGAAGTCCCTGTTAGATTAATTTCCTGATTATTGAGCATAACGCGGTTAGGTATATTTCCTTCGCTAACGGCCGAACGAATGGTGTCTTCAGTAACTTGTTCAGAAACAGGTGCGGTATTAGAATCTTTCACCACTGTACCCAGATCATCAGTTGGAGAATTGACTGGTTTGGGGACTGTTTTCTCGAACACTAAGCCGCCCTCGGAAATTTTCATATCATATCCAGAGCTGTCAAAGACCATTCCGATATATTCGAAGTTTCGTTCAGAATTTCGTCTGTCAATTTGAGCCTTTGTTTCAAACATTGTCATGGCAAGAGTCATTTTAAGGTCTTCAAGGGTCACTTCATCTGACGGTTTCTCAATAGTCGCTTTGGGTTGGACATTCATGTCCAAGCTTACGATTTGGGTTTGTGTGATTGCCAAATAACCAAATAGGAGCAGGCTCATAGCGAGATAGATTCGTATCGGGCTGCTCCATTGGCTGCGTTTACCATTGGCATATTCACGAGCGACACGACCGGGTTTCAAAAGTAAAGCAAACCAAGTTTGCCACATGCGGGAATCGAGGGAAAAGACAGAAGCGACACTTTCTCCTGCTAAAGAGAGAATAGAACGGCGGTAATCATCATTTTTTTGTCCACAGTCCTTGCAGTAAAGACCGTCGATTTGGGAGCCGCAGGAAAAGCAAGTTTCGCTCTGATTTTTGTTTGGGACCATATCACGATCCAAAACATTTGTAGCGAGCAGGGCTTCGACTTCTATCGATTCTGATGAGGTGCTATTCACAGTTATTTCCCCGCTCTCCGTCCGCGCAGTATAAGGTCTTTTAACGAGGCGTGAACCCATTAAGAGGAAGCAAACATTAGTGGGAAATAACTTGCCCGTCTTCGTCTGTTTCGTAAGGTAAAGATTATGTTCAAAGATCAAATTGTTGCCGTCACCGGAGCTAAAGGCGGGATCGGCCGCGCGATAGCCGAAATGTATATTGCCAATGGCGCACAAGTCGCAATTAGCGATTATGTCGATTGTAGCGAAACGGCGAACGAAATTGGCGCCAAAGCCTATATTTGTAATGTTAGTGATGAGGGCTCTGTTAGAAAGTTTATTACGTGTGTCGAGGACGAACTTGGTCCAATAGATACTTATATCTCTAATGCGGGGGTCGGCACCGGCAATGGGCGTTATGTGGCCGGGGCCAGCAATGAGAGTTGGGAACAGGCGTGGCAAATCAACGTTATGGGCTCAATTTATGCGGCGCGGCTGCTCATGCCGTCTTGGGTTGAACGCGGCTCCGGACGTTTTGTTGTAACAGCTTCTGCGGCTGGACTTTTAAATCAGATTGGCAGCACCTCTTATACGGCAACAAAACATGCGGCGGTTGCGTTTGCAGAATCTGTGGCGATCGAACATGGCGTAGATGGAATAAAAGCTAATTGTATTTGTCCACAATATGTTCGCTCTGACATGACCAAAGGTATGCTCATGGCCGAGAAAAGCCGAGATGGTTATCTAGAGCCTTCAGATGTCGCCAATGCTTTGAAAGTCGCTATTGAGAAGGACCAGTTTTACGTTTTCCCTCATAAGGTTGTTCAGGAATATTTTGTAAATCGCGCAAAACATCCGGAAACCTATCTGGAAGGCATGGGTAAACTGAAGCAAAAAGTGGGCGACGCCTTCGCCGCCGCAAAAAAATAAAAGGCACAATTAAAATTCATAGGGAAAATTATGACGAAGAGATTTGATTTATCCGGCAAAGTAGCCTTGGTGGCGGGTGCGTCCCGCGGGATAGGAGAAGCTATTGCACATGGATTGGCCGAGCATGGCGCGACCGTTATTTGTTCCAGTCGGAAACAAGCTGATTGTGAAAAAGTTTCTGAGGCTATTCGGGGAAAGGGCGGGAAAGCTGTTTCCGCCGAGCTTCATCTCGGCGAGTTGGACCATCACGATAAAGTTCTGGCCATGATTGAAAAAGAATTTGGCCGCTTGGATATTCTGATTAATAATGGCGCAACCAGCCCGCATTTCGGGCCTGCGCAAGATGCGAGCGCAAGTGCATTTGATAAAACTATCGAAGTGAATACGCGCGGGCCTTATTTCCTGACGACCAAAGCCTTTAAAATGCTGAAGGCGAACGGTGGGGGCGCTGTGGTAAATGTCGCCTCTATCGACGGCATTCAACCGGCTGAATTCCGCGTTATTTACGGTATGAGCAAAGCCGCGCTGATTGCGATGACAAAAGGATTGGCGAAGGAGTATTCCAAACAGGGCGTCCGCGTTAACGCGCTCCTCCCCGGTTTCACGGATACAAAGTTGGCAAGTGCTCTGAAAGAAAACCCGACCGCGCAGCAACACATTGATATGAATTTGGCGATTAAACGCATGGCCCAACCCGAAGAAATGGTTGGGGCTGTCCTTTATATGGTTTCTGATGAGGCAAGTTACTTTACAGGGCAGGGTATGGTTGTGGACGGGGGTGCTGTCATTTAATGGCTACGACTAATCCAACTGTAGAGGTTCGCAAAGGTGAAGAACTGGATGTCGACGCCATAGATGCGGTGTTGAAAGAGTCATTGCCTGATTTGAAGGGCAAACCCAAAGTTGCCCAATACCCGTCAGGGGCGTCAAATTTGACTTATGCTCTGGATTATCCTGCGCGCCGAATGGTTTTACGCCGTCCGCCTTTCGGGGATAAGCCGAAATCCGGTCATGACATGAGCCGCGAATATAAGGTGATGAGCAGTTTAAAGGACGAAATTCCGGTTCCGAAGACACTTTATTATACGAACGACCCCTCCATAATAGGGGTAGAGTTTTATGTCATGGACCGATCTGAAGGTCCGTTGATACACAATACCATTCCTAAAGAGTGGAATTGGTCAGAAAAAGAAACGCGTCAGCTTTGTGAGAATTTCTTCCAGACTTTAGTTGAGCTACATAATGTTAATTATAAGGCCATCGGGCTTGGGGATTTTGGTAAGCCCCAAGGTTATGTAAACCGTCAAATTACGGGTTGGAACCGCCGATTTGAAGCCGCTTGGACCAATGATATTGAAAAATTTGAAGATGTTCAGAGCTGGCTTGTCGAAAATATGCCCGCCAAGGAACGCGGCGCAGCAGTGATTCATGGGGACTACCGCATAGATAACTGTATTTTAAAAGCCAATGATCCGACCCAGATTGAAGCTATTCTAGATTGGGAAATTTCCGCGCTCGGCGACCCAATGATGGACTTAGGAAACACATTAGCATACTGGATTCACGCCGACGACCCCCCCTTTATGCAGATGATGGTTCGCCAACCTTCCGGCGCGCCTGGCATGATGACCCGTCAGGAAATTTTGGATTTTTACGCGAATAAAACGGGGGCGGATGTATCCGGGTTTCAGTTTTATTACGTTTATGGAATTTGGCGTTTGGCCGTTATTATCCAGCAAATTTACGCAAGATTTTATCGCGGACAAAACGATAACCCACGGTTCAAAGATTATGGGCAAATGACAAGTGCCCTTGGGCAACTTGCCAGGCTAAAAATTAAAACAGGCGAATTATAGGAAAAGATTATGGCAGTTATGGATTTAGGTGTTAGCGAGCGGGTTAAGCCGCTCGTCGATAAAGTTCGAGATATGGTTCAGAATGAAATTCTGGAAGCGGATGCTGAGTATCATGCGGAAGTTGGAAAAGCCGGGGATCGTTTCAAATTTACTGATCGTCAAAATGAAATTCGGGAGGGGCTGAAAGCCAAAGCAAAGGAACAGGGGCTTTGGAATTTTTGGCTGACAGATTCAAAACGCGGGTTTGGGCTTACCACAGTTGAATACGCTTATCTGGCTGAGCAGATGGGGTGGTGTACACTTGCCCCCGAAATTTTTAATTGTTCTGCACCGGACACAGGCAATATGGAAGTTTTGGAACGCTACGGCACGGAGGAACATAAGGAAAAATGGCTTAAGCCCCTTTTAGAAGGAAACATCCGCTCAGCTTTTTTGATGACAGAACCGGATGTTGCGTCTTCCGATGCAACTAATTTAGATTTTAAGGCCGAAAAAGACGGGGATGAATGGGTGTTTAATGGTGAAAAATACTGGTCTTCAGGTGCTGGGGATCCACGGTGTGAAGTTTATATCCTGATGGCACGTACTGCGGCGCGCGACAGCGGCGTGCCTCGGCATGGACAGCATTCCATGTTTGCAATTGAGGCTGGATTGCCGGGTGTCGAAATATTACGTCCGATGACTGTTTTTGGTCATGACGATGCCCCGCATGGACATATGCATATGAAATTTACAAATGTTCGCGTTCCTGCGGATGCGCTCTTAATTGGTGAAGGACGAGGATTTGAAGTTAGCCAAGGTCGTCTCGGCCCAGGGCGAATCCATCACTGTATGCGTGCAGTGGGACAAGCAGAGCGGGCGCTCAAACTCATGTGTGAACGCTCTCTCAGCCGAACTGCCTTTGGGCGTCCACTCGCAAAACTCGGTGCAAATTACGATATTATTGCCGAATGCCGGATCGCAATTGAGCAGGCACGTTTGCTTTGCTTGAAAGCCGCCTGGATGATGGATCAGGGTGACGCCCGCGCCGCAGCGCCTTATATTTCCCAAATTAAAGTGGCGGCGCCGAATATGGCGCTCAAGGTAATTGACGAAGCGATGCAAATGTTTGGCGGATCAGGAGTGTCTCAGGACACCCCATTAGCAGATATGTATGCAGGCATGCGGACGCTTCGATTTGCTGACGGGCCAGATGCGGTTCATCGTATGCAGGTTGCCCGAAAAGAGCTAAAGCCGTATACGAACAAAAAGGTCTAATATATGCCAAGCTTTGATATCGTTTCAGAGGCCGATATGGCCGAGGTCGATAATGCCATTCAAAATGTAACGCGTGAAATTACCGTGCGTTATGATTTCAAAGGGTCAAAATCCACGGTGGAAAGCTCAGACGGAGCCATAAAGGTTTTTGCGGATGACGATCTGAAACTCAAACAGATGCATGAAATCCTGCGCGGCAATTTACAAAAGCGGGGAATTGAACCCGGTCAACTCGACTATCAAAAGGTTGAACCTGCCGCTGGGCAATCTGTACGCCAGAACATTCTTGTAAAAGACGGAATAGACAAGGAAATGGCCAAGAAAATCGTCAAAGAAATAAAGGGCTCAAAAACAAAAGTTCAGGTGTCTATTCAAGGCGACACCCTGCGTGTTACAGGAAAAAAACGCGACGACCTCCAAGCAGCCATACAGTTCGTAAAGGATATGGGGTTAGAACAACCTGTGCAATTTAAAAACTTCCGGGACTAAATTTTCTCAGGGAGGCGCAAGATGGGAGTCACTTCTCCCGTCCGTCAAAAGCCATTTTGCCATTGACCATTGTAAAGAGCGGTTCGCTCGTCAAAATTTCCGGGCCGGGCGCTGTCATTAAATCCGTTTTAAACGCACTAAAGTCCGCGCGCTTCCCGACTTCTATTGTTCCTAATATATCCTCTTCGAAGGATGCGTAAGCGGGCCAGATTGTAAACATTTTCAAGGCTTCCTGACGACTTACCTTTTCTTCTGGATACCAATTTTCATCGCTATAACCGTCCATATCCTTACGCTGCGTCGCGGCATAAAACTCGATGCGAGGGTCTCCAATTTCAACCGGAGCGTCAGACCCACCGACAATGATTGAGCCAGAATCAATAAGACTACGCCATGCGTACCCCCCTTCGAGGCGCTTCTTGCCCAGCCTATCGACCGCAAAGTGGAGATCGCCAATCGCGTGGCTGGGCTGCATAGACGGAATTATTCCATATTCGGCAAAGAGTGGGATATCTTCTACATCGACGATCTGAGCATGTTCTATTCGCCAGCGAGGGTCTTCCTCTAACCAGCTTGATTTCGGCACTGTGTCGAACGCGTCTTTATACCATTGCAGAACGTAGCGGTTTGCCCGATCGCCAATGGCATGTGTATTTACTTGAATTCCATTGCGAAGCGCCGTTTCTAGAAAGGCTTTGACCTGTACCTCTTTCAAAGTCATCAGTCCTTCATTGTCTGGATCATCCGAATAAGGCGCGAGGAGCGCCGCGCCGCGAGAGCCGAGAGCGCCATCTGCGTAAAGTTTGATGGCTCTAGTTGTGATAAGGTCGTTCTCAGCCGTATCTGTCTCCATTGTTGCCATGGCTCTATTATTTTGGAGGTCAATAGAATTATAGACTCGGATTTTGATGTCCCCGGAGTTGGCCAGTCCTTGCATGAGCGCCACGTCATTGGGCTCAACGGACATAGAATGAAGGTTTGCCCAGCCTCTTCTGGCATAAAGATTTGCGCCTTTAATATAAGCTTCTCGCCGTCGTTCAGGGGTAAGGGGCGGTCTTAGACCGGATACCAAACCTTGCGCTTTGTCGATAAGCATCCCTGTGGCTTCACCTTCTGAGTTGCGATTAATCGCGCCGCCAAATGGCGCTTCCGTTCCCTTATCAATGCTGGATTTTTCTAAAGCTAAAGTATTCACGACCGAGGCGTGACCATCCGCCCGGGTTAAAATAACGGGATTGTCGGGCGCAACTTCATCTAAATCTTGCCGGTTAGGAAACCGCTTTTCAGGCCAGTGAGTTTCGATCCAACCCCGACCATAAATTGTCTCGCCGCTATCCGCTTTTTCAACCTCTTCCGCGACGCGGGATTTTAAATCTTCTATAGAGGCAACCCCTTCTAGATTAAGGGTTATTTCACGCAGGCCAATTCCGATAAGGTGGGCATGACCATCGGTCAGACCTGGATAAAGGGCCGCTCCGTTCAAATTTATGCGTTCCGCTGTTTCACTCTGACACCATTGGTCAGTTTCGGGGCCAGCATAGGTGATCTCCCCGGATTTAACCGCTACAGCTTCTATTATTGGTTGGAAATCGTTGGCTGTATAAATTGGTCCACCCGAAATGCACCAGCTCTTTTCTGTCTTTATATCAGTTTGGCCGTTTAATTCAGGCGTTTTCTTGGGTCCACATGCGGCAAAAGAAAGTACGAATCCAGAAAGCAGAAGGGTTTTGTAAAGTGTCATGTCTTACTTCGGTTTTAATTAAGTCCCAACCAAGATAAGGATTATGAGCGAATAAACTAGCCCGCCTGTTGGATAACATTTTGTGCGCCGGAATTTGCCGTTAATTTAGGGCTTATCGTTTCAAAAGCACACAATAGTTCCGTGAGTTTAACTGGCTTAGCCAAAGCTTCATCCATTCCGATATTCCGGCAAAGGCGCTTTTGTTGATATTGTGGATCTGCGGTCAGGGCGATAATTGGAATATTGGCATAGGGCTTACTACTGCCTCGTATCGACAAAGTCGCTTCAATTCCGTCCATAACCGGCATGTGAATATCCATAAGGACAACATCAAAAGCCTGACTATCCAACTGATCAATGGCTTCCTGACCATCACTAGCGGTCACAATAGAGCCTACCACATTTCCTAAGAGGGAAGATACAACCATATGGTTGGTCGCATTATCGTCGACGACCAGCAGTCGTAAATTGGAGTAGGGCGTATTATCTTCCGTGTTACCTTGTTTCTGTGGCGATGCTGCGAGCATATCGCTTACAAGACTTGCGGATGTTGCTGGAGCGCTTTGTTCTTGCATAATATCAGGTACAGGAGAGGCGCTTTGTTCTTGGGGCGCGACAACTTGGACTGTTTCTTTTGCTTGGGATATTTGAGATGCGGCAGCCGGAGCCTCAGGGCGAGGTTCTCTAGTTTCTGATTGTACAGTTTCAGTCTCTGGTATCTGCTTTGTTTCTATCCGTTTGTTATCAGAGGCGGAGCACTCTTCGAAAGGAATGGCGATAACGAAAACGGTTCCTTCGCCTTCGGCTGATTTTACTTTGATTGAGCCGCCCATAAGCTCCGCAATTTGTTTGGTGATTGTCATACCGAGACCCGTGCCGCCAAAACGGCTTGAAATCGATTCATCCGCTTGCGTGTAGGGTTCGAAAATTTGCGATTGCTGTTTCGGTGTCATCCCAATGCCATTGTCCTTAACGGCTAAGACTAGACGTTCTGGCCCTCCAGATTTTTTAAGAGTGGTCAGGACAACATGAACTTGTCCGCCTTGAGTGAATTTGACGGCATTGGAAAGGAGGTTGTTTAAACATTGCTCATAACGGAAGCCGTCCATCATTATTTTAGAGGGCAGGGAGGGATCAAAGCTATAGGTGAGTTTTGTATTATTTTTTTTGGCTTGATCTTCCCAAAGCTTACAGACCATTTCGACGCAGGCTTTCGGGTCCGTTGGCTCTGGAGCGAGAGAGACTTTCTCCTCCTCCATCTTGCTATGATCTAAGGTTCCATCGACAATTTTAATAATCTTCTCAGCAGAGCTTTGAATGAGCTCTAGTTTAGGCCTCGTTATAGGATCGGGGTGGTGGTACAGTAACGCATCAGAGATTCCGATAACGGCATTCATCGGTGTTCTAACATCATGGCTTAACCGAGCAAGAATTTCATTTTTAGCCTTCAAGGCTTTTTGCGCCTTTTCTAATGTTTGCTCTTGTTTTCGTTGGGCTTCAATCTCTTTTGTAATGTTTACGAAGTAACAAAACATGCTGGTTATCCGGCCCGTATCCGAAATCTGAGGCACTCCATTAAATTTCAGGTGAAACGCATTTCCGTTTGCATCAATGATCCGGGTTTGAAGATGCCAACTTTCTTTCGATCTAACAGCGTTGTTCCAAGTGTTTTCGCAATGCTGCCTATCGTCAGGATGCATCAAGGAACTGAAGTTCCCAGTCTCTGCCTGACGAATTCTTTCGATCCCCATAAGCTGCTCAAAATTTTTGAATGAGGTTTTCCAGCTATTGGTTTCAAAATTATAGACCCAGTAACCGGCAGATCCAACATTCATAGCAATATCGAGCGCTCGCTCTGTGACCACTCTGTCTGTAATGTCCCGAATAGTCACTAACATTCGTCCGTCGCGACCATAGCCCTGTGAAAAGGATAGATGCTTTCCTGCGGGTGTCGCGATTTTCCAATCAGCTGTTTGAGCAGGTCTTTGTAAACGGGCATTGGTTATCAAGTCTTCGGAGAGGGCCTTCAAAGTCGTTTCAGAGCCTTCACCAAAATCTCCTCTGGCCACGCAATATTCAATCAGGTCGTCATAACAGGTTAAGCGTTCAAAATCTGTCTCATTGAGATCAAAGAGATCACTCGTCAAATCATTGCAATATTCAAGGTTTAGGAACTTGTCGAAAACCATCAGGGCTTGACCGGAAAGTTCGCCTAGGCGTTCTAACCAGAAATAGTCTTCGGTTCGCCGATTGGTTTCACGGCGATCTAAAATAGGCTTAGTGTCTGCACTGTCAGGGGCATTATCCCCAAAGGTTTGCTCGCCTTCAGCTTTAGGCAAATTTTCACCGCTTATGCGTGTGCGAATCATCCAAAACGCCCCATTCTCTCTAAAAATTAGTGAATAATAGGAATCGAAAAGACAAAATGTCGTTAACAAAGCTTCGCCAAAGGCTGAAGCTGGCCCATTAAGCCTGAAAAAGGGAAACAACACTAATAGAGAGTAAAAAATAAAGGCCTGGTGCCGCGAGGGAGAATTGAACTCCCGACCTCATCATTACCAATGATGCGCTCTACCACTGAGCTACCGCGGCGTTGCGGCGGAAGCGCGGCCTATAACGTAGAGAGGCTCAATTGAAAAGACCCTTTGCAGTCTTGAACTCAGAAAATTTAGGCCGAATCCAATTTTCATACTTTCTCTAAGTCTCTTCCTTGGAATTGCGTGACGTATTGTCTCAAATTTTGCCTTATTATAGGGTTTTAGGCTGACTCTTCGTAAATATAGCTCTTTTAAGGCTTATATCTCGAATTTGTGCTTTCTGGTTGCAAGTTAACTGTTTCGTTTTTCGAAATAGTTTACTATAAGGCCTCATCAATTTTAAAATAATGCCGGACGCGAGCCTCTCAGCTTTGCCAGTCGCATTATTCAAAAGTCATCAGGGCTGAATTTCCTAACCAGATGATTCAACTATTCCGAACAATTAAGGAGTTCGTTACGTGAAAAGAAATGTTTTAAGTAGTGCCGCAATCGGGGCATTGATTGCCGCCGGGTCTTCACAAATTGCCGTCGCCCAATTAAAGGATGAGGTAATTGTTACGGCGACAAAACGATCTGAAAGTGCCCAAGATATTCCCGTTACAGTTTCTGCACTTGATAGTTCCACATTGGAAGAATTAGGTGTGGATGTTTTCACAGATTATTTGATTCAACTTCCTGGCGTTACTTCCGGTGGGAATGGGCCAGGGCAAAACACTATTTATATTCGTGGGCTAGCGTCAACGACACCTGCAAATACAATTGCTGGTGTGGCAGGATTAGCGCCTAATGTGGCGCTTTATCTGGACGAGCAACCCGTCTCACAACCAGGCCGCAACCTAGATGTATATGCAGCCGATTTGGAGCGTGTTGAGGTTCTTTCTGGTCCGCAGGGTACTTTATTTGGAGCCAGTTCGCAGGCTGGTACGGTTCGCCTGATTACGAACAAACCTAAGCTTGGCCTTTATGAGGCGAGTGCCAATTTCGGCGTCTCTTTCACCGAAGGCGGAGAAATGAGTGAGAAGGTTGAGGCCGTCATTAACGTGCCTGTGAGCGATAAATTTGCTATTCGCGGTGTCTTTTATAATGATAATCAGGGAGGATATATTGATAACGTCCTCGGCACGCGTACGGCTCTCGGCGGCGGCACAACAGGCACTCCCATCACGGGCCGTTTTAGACCTGAAGGTACTGTCCGCGCCAATGGCGTACCGGTTTCGGCTTCTCGCGCAGGTTTTCAAGCTGGCGATGATTTAAGTGACGTCACATTCTTGACGGATACGAATGATGAGTTTGTCGAAGAGGACTTTAATGACACTAATTATACGGGATTCCGTGCCAGTGCACTTTACGAATTCAATCCAGATTGGAAAGCTTCCGTTCAGGTGGGACGTCAAGAACTGGAAACCGAAGGGACATTCTTCACAGACCCAACGTTGGACGACTATGAAATTGAACGGTTTACGCCGGATGACCTTCAAGATGATTATACAAATATTAGCTACACCGTAGAAGGTCGGCTTGGGGCGTTAGAAGCGTTATATACAGGGGCCTTTACGGATCGAAGCACTAACCAAATCGCGGATTACACAGATTATTCCTTTGTGGCTCAATATCTGCCCTATTATGTTTGTGATGGATCTGTCAGCTATCCCGGAAGCGCAGCTCCTAGCGGAACCTGCCAACCGCCAACATCGCAGACGGTTTCCGTTTCCAATACCGAAGTTTTCACTCAAGAGTTACGTTTCAACACGCCCGCTGAAAAACGACTGCGGGCAACTGCCGGTGGTTTTTATAGCGATCTCGTTTTGGAAGAACGCAATGATTTCCAATATTTAGGGTCTACGGCTCCTGGCGTGGCATTTGGTGCGACGGCTGTCGACAATTTCGCTCAGCCTGCGCCGTCCTTTGCGACCGATCGCGGAGCTTTTCCGGATGCAACCGTGTTCAGAAACGATATTCGCCGTACGGATGAGCAATATGGGATCTTCGGTGAGGGGACATTTGATGTCACTGAGAAACTGTCCCTGACTGTTGGCGCGCGTTATTACGATATAGACGTTGACCTCGAAGGGAGCGCCAATGCTACATTCTGTAATAGTAGCGGCGTCGACGAAAATGCCTTTGGGACAAATATTAGTGACCAATATGACGGAGACGGGTCCTATACCTTTATTGGTAGTTGCGATGATTCCTTGCGCCAGACATTTACGGCCGGGCAATCTGTTCAAGACATTATGGACGCCGGTTTATCCTCAGCCCAAGCTCAGCAGGTATTTAATGCTTTGACTGCGCCGGATACAGCCTCGACAAGTGGGGTTATTTTTAAAGGGACGGCAAGTTACGAACCAAACTCTGACCTGCTATTTTACGGGACTTACTCAGAAGGTTTCCGTCCTGGCTTATTAAATAGACCCGGCGGAGCCGTTCAGACTGGGCCAAATGGAAATGTGAATTTCACCGTTCCATTTGAAGTCGATACGGATGAGGTCAAAAACTACGAACTTGGTTGGAAAACGACACTCGCCGGAAATCAACTCCGCTTTAACGGAAGTGCTTTCTATGTCGATATTAGCGATCTTCAAACAACGATTTTTGACCCAAATATTACGAACCTTTTCTTCTCTGATAATGCGGCCGATGCCCGGATTTATGGTGTGGAAGCAGATTTCCAATATGCTCCGGATGCTATCCAAGGATTAACGATCAATGGGGCTATTTCAATTCTGGACACAGAAATAACGGACGTAATTACGCCAACAAATGATGTTATCGAAGGGGCTGATCTTGCCTTTGCGCCTGATTTTCAGGGGAATTTGACCGCGCGTTATACGTGGGATTTGTCAACGGAATATCAGGCTCATGTTCAGGCAAACGGTGTTTACTCGGCTGAACAGACAACAGATATCATTGAGATAAATCGTGATACGCTCGATAGTTATTTCCTTCTGGGGACATCAATGGGCGTGGCAAAAGATGGTTGGTCCGCCGAGGTTTTTGTTAATAATCTGACGAATGATGTGGCGGCGACCTCTGGTTTCTATAACTTTGATGTCCAGCGCCATGTTGTGGCCCGTCCTAGAACTTACGGAGCCCGTTTCTCGGTACGATTTGAATAGACCCGGCAAACGTCGTAAGGAAAATAATAGTAAGATTTGAAAGAGTGCTCTGCTTGGCGGGGCACTCTTCTTTTAATAACAGGAAGAAATGTGCCTGACGAGGAGCCCTTCAGAGACCAGTTGGAAACGGCCAAGGCGCAGATGCAGCAGGGCGATTTCGGATCTGCCCAAACCTTATTGAGCTTGGTTTTAAACGAGACTCCAGACAATCATGACGCTTTGTATATGCTGGCCGTTTGCGAAAGACATTTGGGGCATTTAGGCGGGGCGAGTACAACGTTAGACCGCCTGCTTAGTCTTTCACCGGAATATGGCCGCGGCTATCAGGAAAAAGCTCACCTCCATCGGGAAAGCAATGAGCTGATGCAGGCGCTTGGAGCTTATCAATATGCGACCCAGTTAAATCCGGCTTTGCTTGCGAGCTGGGATTTTCAATCGAAAATACTTGAAGGGCTTGGTCGTTTAGAGGAGGCCGAAGCAGCCCGACAACAAAAGCATCACTTTCAGTCGCTCCCCAAGCATTTACTTGCGGTCGTAAATTATATGTCTGAAGGTAAAATCTTGAAGGCTGAAAAAATCTGTCGTCAATTTATGCAACACAATCCTCGTCATGTCGAAGGGATGCGACTTTTGGCCGAGATTGGTAAAAGGTTCGGCGTCATGACGGATGCCGAATTTTTACTTCAAAGTGCTGTGGAGTTCTCACCGGAAAACATTCAGGCGCGGTTGGATTATATTGACGTATTGCGCAAACAGCAAAAATTCGAGACGGCGCATGAGAATGTTCAGTATTTATATGATAGCCAACCCAGCAATCCACTTTTTCAATCCCATTACGCCTTAGACCGGATGCAGGCAGGGGAATATGAACAAGCTTTCGAGTTGTTTGATAAGGTATTGAAAAAAATACCCAATGATCCGGCAACGCTCACCTCCAAAGGACATGCATTAAAAACCTATGGACGACAGGATGAAGCAATTGCTAGCTATCAAGCGGCCTATCGAGCCAAATCCGATCATGGGGATGCGTATTATGCCCTTGCGAACCTTAAAACCTATCAGTTTTCCAACAATGAAATAAACTCGATGCGCGACATCGAATGCCAAACAGGGCTTTCTCACCAAAATCGTATATTTTTATGTTTTGCGCTGGCTAAGGCGCTGGAAGATAAAAAAAATTTTGAAGAGGCGTTTGAGTTTTATAAGCGGGGCAATAATCTTAAAACTCTGCAAACCCGTTATAAACCCGAAATTATGACGAAAGAACTTCAGGCTCAGGCCGAGAGTTGCTCCCCAGATTTATTCGGCGCACATAAAATGCATGGTCATCAAGCCTTCGACCCCATTTTTATTGTTGGATTGCCGCGCGCAGGTTCAACGCTTCTAGAACAAATTCTAGCATCTCACAGTCAAGTTGATGGGACGCAGGAACTTCCCAATATTTTGTCTCTAGCCCATCGATTACGGGGCAAGGGAACGTCAACGGAAAGCTCGCTTTACCCCGCCAATCTTCATGATCTAAGCGCGGAGCAACTCGAAGAGTTTGGGCGGGCCTATATTGAGGACACTCAATACCACCGTAAAGGCGCGCCGTTCTTCATTGATAAAATGCCGAATAACTTTCGCCATATTGGTCTTATTTCTCTTATACTACCCCAGGCAAAAATTATTGATGCGCGGCGTCACCCTATGGCGTGCTGCTTTAGTGGATTTAAGCAGCTCTTTGCAGAAGGGCAGGAGTTTACTTACGGGCTTGAGGAAATCGGAACATATTATCGGGATTATGTTGAGCTTATGCAGCATTGGGATGATGTGCTGCCCGGAAAAGTTCTTAAAATTCAATATGAAGATGTGGTGACGGATACAGAAACACAGGTGAGACGCTTGCTTGAGTTTTGCGGCTTACCCTATGAAGAGGCATGTCTGAGCTTTTACGAAACGGACAGATCGGTCAGAACAGCAAGTTCTGAACAAGTTCGCCAACCAATTTACACATCCGGGCTGGAGCAATGGAGGCATTTTGAGCCTTGGTTGTCGCCCTTGAAAAATGCATTGGGCCAAGCCCTGACGGAGTATCGCTAAAGATGGACATAGAAGAGAATAGACCACCAGAACTGAATACGGAACCTGCCGGCCTTATCTCTTATGATACGGAGTACGAGACCGGACAGGACAACGTCCAGCTATTAGGTATGGATTTGCATAATCCAGTGTTTTTTATCTCTGCGGCGACTATTCTGCTCTTCATCTCTTTTGCGTTGATTTTCCCTGTAAGAGCTGGGGACTTGTTGATTGGATCAAAGAACTGGACACTGGAAAATTTCGACTGGTTTTTCATGCTGACGACGAATGTGGCTATTTTATTCTGCCTTTTTATAGCCTTTTCTAAATTTGGGAAAATCCGCTTTGGCGGCGAGACGGCTAAGCCAGAATATGGTTTTTTATCCTGGCTCTCAATGTTGTTCGCGGCAGGCGTCGGTATCGGCTTGCTATTTTACGGCGCGGCTGAACCTATGGCCTATTATACGGACTGGTTTGGAACGCCTCTCAATGTGGACGCTATGACGCCGGAGGCAAAAAGGCTCGCATTTAGCAGCACGATTTTTCACTGGGCTCTTTCGCCTTGGGCGGTTTATGCCGTAGTCGGAATGTCTTTGGCGTTTTTTGCATATAACAAAGATCTACCCCTAACTATTCGGTCGGCATTCTATCCAATATTTGGCGATCGGATCTGGGGGTGGCCGGGGCACATCATTGATTTGCTGGCCGTGTTGGCCACTTTATTTGGATTGGCAACGTCGTTAGGTCTCGGAGCGAAACAGGCGGCGACCGGCTTGCATTTTCTCTTTGGTATAGAAAATTCTCTGAACACCCAAATTGTTCTGATCGTTTGCATTACAGGGCTCGCCATAGGGTCAGTTGTCCGGGGTTTGGACGGCGGCATAAAACTGCTCAGCAATATCAATATCGTGATTGCCGTCCTACTTTTCCTATTTGTAGTTTCTGTCGGACCAACCTTGGAGATATTCAAAGGCTTTGGGCTCAACGCTGTGAATTATATTCAGGATACACCTCGCTTAAGCAATGTTTTCGGCCGAGAAGACGAAACATTTTATCACGGATGGACTATTTTTTACTGGGCCTGGTGGGTTTCTTGGTCGCCTTTTGTGGGCATGTTTATCGCCAGAGTTTCTAAAGGCCGGACAATAAGAGAATTTCTTGTCGCTGTCCTTGGTTTACCCATGCTGGTCGCTATTGGGTGGTTTACTGCCTTTGGAACAACAGCGATAAAGCAGATAGACGAAAATATTGGGGAATTACCGGGCGGCATTACGGATATTTCTCTAACTCTTTTTCAGATGCTTGATAGTTTGCCCTTTTCAGAGATATCTTCTTTCGTGGCTATTCTCCTTTTGATCGTGTTCTTTGTAACATCGTCCGATTCCGGATCGCTAGTTATAGACAATATAACTGCGGGAGGAAAACTTGCTGTACCCGTTCCACAACGTGTTTTCTGGGCATCGGTTGAAGGGTTGGTCGCAATTGTACTTTTGATAGGGGGAGGGACAAAAGCGCTGACATCCATTCAGGCGGGAGCCATTACGGCGGGTCTTCCTTTTGCATTTGTGATTTTGGTTTGTTGTTATAGTCTGTACCGAGGTTTATCAGAAGACAGTGCTATGGCGCTTGAAAGTTTTGAGTCCAACAAAGTTGAAAGCTAAACAGTGAAGTCTAAGTTTCAATACTATGTCGTTACGCTCTGAAGAGGCGCTGATTGCTCTGAGGCAGATATTTCTGGCTGTCGAAATTGATTCACGCGCGCTTGCAAAGCAAAGCAATTTAAACCCATCGCAATTTATTTTACTTCAGCTCTTGAACTCTAAAAAGTTTATGACACCCGGGGAGATTGCCAAGAACATGTCTTTGGCTCATGCGACGGTTAGCACTCTAACCGAAAAGCTCAGAAAAACCGGGCTCGTGAGACGCGAAACCTGCACTGCGGATAAACGCAGCCAAACGATTTCATTAACCGAACTGGGACGGGAGACACTATTCAATGCGCCCGACATTCTTCAGAGGCGTTTTGAAAAACAATTTGAGAATGTTAGGGAAGAAGAACAAGAACAAATTGTGTTCGTTCTCAAGCAATTGTCCTCTATACTCGGGGCTGATGATATTGACGCGGCTCCGCTTCTTGATGTTGGATCTGCTACCTCTATCGCTCAGTAAATAATCTTCTCTTTAATGTGCCTATGTTTGAGGCAGGCTTGCAGGCTGTTTTGTGACCCTGTAAAGCCTATTTATGAGCGACTCCTCGAAAAAGAATGCCCCCGATAAATCCCTGAGCCGGGATGAACGTTTGGCAAAAAACTTGCGGGATAATCTTAGAAGGCGGAAACAGGCCGCGCGGAAAAAAGCAGGACCGAATGATAAGGCCTAATTCAGGTCATAGAGCTGACCAATTCGGGTCGCAATTCTCAGGAATAAGAGATTGATCGCTATAATTTTCTTGCGCTGCAAAACCTCACTCAATAGGCACGTACCCTATGGATAAAATTGTCATAAATGGCGGATTCCCGCTCAATGGTGAAATCGAAATCAGCGGAGCTAAAAATTCGGCTATAAAATTGATGGCTGTTTCTCTTTTAACGGATCAACCTGTTGAGCTAACTAATATGCCTCGGCTAAGAGATACACGATTCATGGGTCAGCTCTTGGCTCATCTTGGCGTCGAGGTTGAAGAAGGTCCGGGGCCTAAAATGACCTTACATGCGAAAGAGCTTTCGGGTACAGAAGCTCCTTATGACCTCGTCCGGAAAATGCGGGCTTCCTTTAACGTATTGGGCCCGCTTCTTGCTCGCGAACATAAAGCGCGAGTCTCGCTACCAGGAGGATGCGCCATTGGCGCTCGCCCTGTCGATCTTCATCTAAAAGCCCTTGAGAAGCTCGGCGCGAAAATTGAACTTGAAAAAGGTTATGTGGTTGCAAGCGCGAAAGGCGGATTGAAAGGGGCGGATATTACCTTTCCATTCATTAGTGTCGGGGCAACGGAACACACGATATTAGCCGCCGTTCTCGCTGATGGGAAAACTACCCTGAATAATTGTGCGCGCGAGCCTGAAATTATCGATTTGGCTGAGTGCTTGAACGCTATGGGCGCAAAGATTTTCGGGGCGGGACGGTCCGAAATTAAAATCGAAGGCGTCTCTAACCTTTCGGGCGTGTCTCACAGCGTGGTTCCGGATCGAATTGAAGCCGGAACTTACGCGCTCGCGGCGGCTACGGCGGGCGGTTCAGTTAGACTAAAAAATATTCGCTCGGATCATCTCGGCTCACTTTGGCCATTGATTGCTCAGGCAGGATGCAAAGTAAGCCTAGACGAGACGACTGTGTTAATTGAGAGAGGCGGCGGTCGTCCCAAAGCTGTGGATGTAGAAACGCAAGCCTATCCCGGGTTTCCGACTGACCTTCAGGCGCAGTTTATGGGCCTTATGTGCTTGGCAGACGGTGTATCTATTATTCGTGAAAACATATTTGAAAATCGTTTTATGCATTGTCCAGAGCTGGTACGTATGGGCGCGGATATTACCGTCAAAGGACGGGAGGCGATTGTGCGCGGTGTGAAAGAGCTTTTTGGAGCGCCAGTCATGGCAACAGACTTGCGGGCGTCAGCATCTTTGATTAACTGCGCTTTGGCCGCTAAGGGTGAAACACATATTGGCCGGGTCTACCACCTAGACCGGGGCTTTGAGCATATCGAAATTAAGCTTGGCCAATGTGGAGCTAGAATAGAACGGATGCCGGATGATGAGTAAAGAGGTCAAACATTTAAATCTGAAAGCCGAAACCGAAGAAGACTTAGGGGTGATAGCGGGAGCGGTGCAGGACTCTATTCTAAGAGTTCAGGGGATTATGTATGATAAAAAAGCCAAAAGCCTGACGCTGGGATTGCAAAGGTATCGGCGTGAAACCGATAAACCGAGCAGAATATTGTCAGGGTTCCGGTTTGACGGGGTATTGGGTGTCCAAAGTACAGGCATAGACAAAACAAACAGTGAGGCTTTTCTGGTGCTACTGTCATGTTCCTTTGAGGAAGAGGCAGAAGGGGCTGGGCAGGTAGTTTTTGAATTTGCCGGGAATGGGAAGCTCAAAGCCAAGGTAGAGTGCTTAGAAGCCATGCTTTTGGATCGAGGCGACCCATGGGATGCAAAATCTGTCCCTGACCATTCCACGGATAGTTAGGCGGCCTATTTTTGAGTGACGAGTTAGATATCGATCCTGCGGAAGAGCATTATATCTCCGAGCTGCATATTGACGACGAAAGTTTGCCTGTCAGTTCTGTTGAAATGCAACATGAGCGACGCGTTGCGATTTTTGACCTTTTGGAAGAGAATGTGTTTCGACCTTTGGAAAGTACGCGGGGCCCCTATCTTGTCCGGTTGTCGCTGGCAGATGGTAAGCGTTTGATTATAGATGTATCTAGAACCAATGGGGGGGATAGAGGGAATTATAAATTGTCTCTCGTACCTTTTCGCAGAGTTATCAAAGACTATTTTATGATTTGTGAAAGCTATCATAACGCCATCCGAACCTCGACGTCGGCTCAAATTGAAGCGATTGATATGGGGCGCAGGGGACTACATAATGAGGGGTCGCGGATGCTGTCCGACGGGCTGCGAAATTCTATTGAGGTGGATTTCAATACGTCGCGCCGCTTATTCACGCTAATATGCGCCCTTCACAGACGGACTTAATTATGGCGCTTCCTAATTCGATACTCTTTGTATGCCAGATGAACATGGTAAGATCTCCTATAGCGGAAGGACTCATGCGTAAGCTTTACCCAAGTGTTGAACGGGTTGAGTCCTGTGGTTTGGCGCAAGGGGATAAAGAGCAAATGGTGGAAACCATTATGGCCGAAATAGGCATAGATGTCAGCGATCATGAACCCACAATTTTGCAAAATTACAAACCTGAAAATATTGAGGTTGTCATCGCTTTTACGCCGCAAGCCTATCATGCGGCGCAAAGTTATTTTGAAGGCACCGATGCGGAAGTCCTCAACTGGCCACTGCCCGACCCCGGTGCAGGCTCTTTGGATGTTAGAGCTATGATGGATAGTTACCGCGCTATGAGAGATCTCATCAAAAACCGAATCTTGCGGCATTTTGGACCTTCAGACGCCAAATAACCGCAATAATGCCTATGATGTTTGTAAAAAATCCCTATATACGCAAGGTAATAACGCTCTAAATGAGCTGGGAAACTAAGAAAAAGGACTTGATTTGGCTAAAGAAGAACTACTTGAGTTTGAGGGGGAGGTTGTCGAACTTCTTCCCAACGCGACATTTCGCGTAAAGCTCGTCAATGATCATGAGATCATTGCCCACACCGCAGGGCGGATGCGTAAAAACCGTATTCGTGTTTTGGCGGGTGATCGTGTCACTGTCGAAATGACACCTTATGACCTGTCTAAAGGTCGTATTACTTATCGCTTTAAATAAACCATCATGCGCTTCATTCTTGCAAGCGCGTCGCCCAGGCGACTCTCTTTACTCAAGCAAATTTACTTAACGCCGGATCAAGTGATTCCGGCGGATATTAACGAGGATCCGATACCGGGCGAATTACCGGGACCTCATGCAGGACGGCTTGCAAGTGAGAAGTGCCGGGTTATAGCTGACCGAGAAACAGATGCTATTATACTTGCGGCCGATACGGTTGTTGGTGTGGGGCGGCGAATATTACCAAAAACCGAAAATGAGACAGAAGCAAAAGAGTGCCTCGATCTTCTATCGGGTCGTGCGCATCGTGTCTTTACGGGTATTGCCATTTATTCTCCCGAAAAGGGATTGCAAAGCCGCGTTGTCGAAACGCGATTGAAAGTTAAGCGCCTTTCGCCGCGTGAAAAGACTTTTTATATTGAGTCCGGGGAATGGCGCGGCAAAGCTGGAGGATACGGCATTCAAGGCTATGCCGAGAGTTTTATTCAATCATTGTCCGGGTCGTATTCGAATGTTGTTGGATTACCTCTTTCGGAGACACGCAATCTTCTTCAGTTTTACGGAATAGGATTATGAAGCATCGCGCCGTACTGGAAGAGGCAATTGGGGAAACCCGCGCTGCCATTTATGAAGGGCGGCGTTTAGTTGAACTTCATTTGGAACGAGAAAGCCAAAAATCCGTCCCGCAGTCCGGGGATGTTTACCTCGCCCGGATTACAAGTTTAGAACCATCTTTAAACGGGGCTTTTGTAGATCTGGGAGGCGCAAATAGCGGCTTCTTGAGCTTTACCAATAATCAAGCCATGCCAAAAGTGACGGAAGGCCAGTTATTGGAGGTGACTGTCTTGCGCCCGCCCTTGGGCGGAAAAGAAGCGACCCTTCGTTACTCTAAGTCTGCAGATAGCGGCAAACCGGGACCGGTCACAAAAATAGATTTAAAGACACGTCTCTCTAATCGCTTCAGAGGGATTAAATTTGATGAGGCGACCGTCTCCATCATGGATGAGGTATCAGAACGTCAGATCGCGCTGAAAGGCGGCGGAGCAGTGACATTTGATCAGACCCAAGCTTTACTTGCCATCGATGTGGATAAAGGGCAGGGGAAAACAGCTTTGGATGTTAGCCTTGTCGCGGCTGAGCTAATTTCCAAACAGTTGCGACTGAGAAATTTAGGTGGGTTGGTTGTGATCGATTTTCCAAACTTGCGCCAGACGCGTCAACGAAATCAGTTATTCAAAGCAGTGGAGCGTGCCTTTGAAGGCGATCCGGCCATCGTCAAAGTTGCGCCTCTCTCCCGGTTTGGCTGTGTGGAATTAACCCGTTCTCTAGATTACCCCGCTTTGGATTCGATACTTAACGATCGGTTTGGAGAGCCTACAGCTGAAACCAAATCTCTTCGGGCGTTGAGGCAGTTAGTGAAAGAGGCATTAGATAATAAAGGCGCGCAGTTTACTCTGTCCGTCTCTGAGGAAATCAAAGACTGGCTGGAAGCGAAGCCTATTGATTGGGAAAGCGATTTGAAAGACCGGATTGGACCGCGTTACACGATTGCGAGTCATAGCCGTAACGGGTTTTCAGTTCAGGCGGATAGGTAACTATGGCGGAAGAAATATGTCTCATCTGCAAAAAGAAAAAGACAACCAAGGAATATCACCCTTTTTGCTCTAAGCGATGTGCCGATATTGACTTGGGGCGTTGGCTTAAGGGCGGTTACGCGATACCGACGGAAGAAGGTGCTCCCGATCCTGTAAATGATGCTTAATTAGGGTCGAATGTCTCAAAAAGTTTTTTATTATCTATAAAGTAAGCATCTAGTTTCAAGCGCTTACTTTCTGCCTCAAGCATCCTTTTTCGCGTGTAGGAAAATGCGCTGACCTGTATATTCTCCGCTTGATATTGCGTTACGAGGTCAGGCCACACCTGATTGGCCGGGACGCAAACATGGGTCAATATTCTTCTTAGGTCGCCTCGCACAGCGCCATCTACAAACCAGCCAGACCTCTCCCCAACGACCAATTTACGCTCAGGGCGATGTATATGACCTTTATCGGCAGAATAGACATGATGTATGGCTCTGGTCCATCGACCGGGTCTTCGGCACCAGTGACTAAAGCAAAGGGCTTGGCCTGCTTCAATATCGTTCATCGAATAGAGGACTTCGGGCAACCAAGAAACCCATATGATTCGGTCCGATAGTCCAAATGATTTGGCCAGCGCATAGAGGCCCATCTCAACGCCTGCATCTTTAATATCGACTAGCAAAAGACAGTCTTTATGATCATGTTGGGAGATCGCAAAGAAAAGCTGTTCTGCCGTCGGCATGTGAGAAAAAGCTCCGCCAAGATCCGTGTAATTTCGGGCCATATATTCACATAAATGCAGAGAATTGCCCGCGCCATCGCGAGCTGTTTCATCGTGGTAAATCATCGGAGTGCCGCAGCGAGCCAAGCGAATGTCGAACTCTATTTGGCGAACGCCGAAATCCAACGCGTTATTCAGTCCTTCTAGAGAGTTTTCAAACTCAGAGAACCCTCTGAACCTATGGGATATGAGCTTTGAAAAATCCATTGCAATATACCGATAGCACGGCTTGGATTAGAGGCAATAGAAATACGGCTCAGCTATGACGCCCCTCAGGTTTCTTAAAGGTCGAAACCGCCCCAGAGTTTTGAATAAGCTTCGCAGTGAATGACAATACTCTTGTAATTTTTGAGCGAAATATCTTCAGGGATTACATAACTTTGCGCGCCTTTTCTGGATTTGAGCACCCCGAGTTTTAAGCTGTTTGGGCCAACAGATGCATCTTTCAGGTCGGAAATGGATAATTTTGAAAGATAGACTTTTAAATCAGGACCACTCCGGGTCTCAAAGTCTTCGCTAAAGACGATCTCTGTTTCGTCTGACGTTTTAATAATCTTAGCGTTGCCGGTAATTGAGTAATGTTTTTTGATAAAGTTGTAAGAAATTTCTACGGTTTCATCTGTTTGCGCTATTTTGTCTTGAGCGAAAGAGTCGTTTGGCAATGAGATGGTTGCGAAAGTGACTAGCCCGAATCCCAACAGTCTCAATATTTGATTTTTAAAACCCATATTGGCTTTTTCCATATCCTGTCCCTTAGAACCAGTCACGAGGCCGTTATTGCGCAGATAGAAAGTTAAGCTGGTTACAAGATAAGGGGAATTTAGGTAAAAAATGGTGCCCGAACCTGAACTGTGACTCTGGTTTCCTTTTGTATCTATCGGTTTAAAAAGTATAAATAAAACAATATCTTGAGAAAATTCTTGTGTCTTTTCGAATTTTGTTGTTCTCTTCTGCTTCCCTCAGGTGGTGGGAACAGTGGTGGGAACAAAATTGATGTGAGACAGGGCAAAGAGTTATGAGTAGGGCAATCCGAAAGCTAAATAGAGCCAGTGTCAAGGCTATTAATATACCTGGTCGTTACGGTGATGGTGACGGTTTGTATCTCATTGTAAAGAAAAGTGGTCGAAAGTCTTGGCTCTATAGGTTCAGATTGAACGGTAGGCGAAGGGACATGGGCTTAGGTTCTGTTTCACTTTCCAATAATATCGATGTGGTCCGTAAAAAGGCTGATGAGGCCCGCGCACTTGTTCAGGCGGGTATAGACCCGCTAGAAAAGCGAGAGACTGAGGTTGAAGCTCGGGTTGAGGAGATAGAAAGAAGGTACACATTTGCGGAGATTATTGATCTCTTTTTTAAGTCAAAGGATAGCACAGGTTACTTTCGGACTGAACAAACTCGCCGTAGATGGTACTTTTGTTTAACCACACATGCCAAGGGCCTACACAGCACCCACCTAAGTAAAATTACGACAAAACAAGTCTATCGCGTACTTGAGCCTCTTTGGATGATTAAAACTGAAACCGCGAGTCGCACACGTTTATATATAGAAGCCGTATTAGCATGGGCGATTGCCATGGAATACCGAGATGGTCCCAACCCAGCTGTTTGGCGGGGTAATCTTGATCAACTTTTAACACCTAAAGAGCGCGTGAAGCCGTCGAAGAACCATGCTGCCCTTGCATGGCAAGACATCCCAAAGCTTATGAAGCAATTGAGGAGCCTGAAGACGCCGGCTTCGTATCTCACTGAATTTATTATCCTTACAGCTGCACGATCAGGTGAGGCCAGGGGAGCGGTGTGGGATGAAATAGATTTGGAGGCGGGCGTTTGGGAGATACCTGCGGAGAGGATGAAGATGAAACGACCACATTTGGTGCCATTGGTCGGGGCATCGAGAAGACTTGTAGAGCGGGCGCAAGAATTTCCTCATGAAACGATCGTTTTTTCTAACCCCAGAAATCGCAGGGTATTTAGCTACAATGCCCCGATGGTAACGTTGCGAAAACTTGGCTATCATGACATTACAACACATGGATTCCGGTCTTCGTTCAAAACATGGGCGTTAGAGGCGACTAACTTTCCTACACAAGCAATTGAGTTTGCACTTGCTCATGAGACCAAAAACACTGTTGAGCGAGCCTACATTCGAGGGAACCGAATGTTTGATAAACGTTGTGAAGTCATGATATCATGGGACAAATTTTGCGCATCTTAATCTAGAGGTAAGTAATCCCGACAGTTAGAGAGCTTGTTGACAGGGTTTGAATCCGCAAGCAGGATTCACGTCTATCCTAATCAGTTAAATAATTCAGTGACTTAATATTCGCGAAAAGCCAAAAAGAACCTCACAAAGCATCCAAAATGAATCTCAAAAATCTCTAAAGTAGAAAGTTCGCGTGAGATCATCTTCATCTAATATAATAGTCGAAATCTGTTAAAGTCGCTCGACACTAGCCCGATATCAAATAACGAAAAAACCGCCGACTTTTTAACGTTTGAGCTTGTCGAATAAATCTATGAGTTCGGAGACTTTTTCGCGCTGTTTTTTTCATCTCCCGATTTTATAGCGATTTCGACGCAGGTGGTTGCGTGATCCTTAAGTATTTCAGACTCGGCGCGAGCAATAGCCGCTTTAACGGCTTGCATTTGATTAAGAATGTCGATGCAATAGCGTTTGTCTTCGAGCATTTTTATAATCCCGCGAATCTGGCCCTCGGAGCGCTTGAGTCTATTTATAGTTTTAGCTGACATATGCTTTTAAAACCTTGAGATTGACAGATACGCTTAGGGGGTATAGGTAAGTCTTAAGTAAGGACCCGTCAAGTTATGGTGCTTGGACATTTGAAAACAGCAATAGTCGCCGCAATCGCCGTTGTATTCGGTATTGTGCAGCTCTTTTGTGCCTGTTTGGATATAGCTAGTGCAGAAACGGTTTTGCCGCCTTCAACTTCCATTCAGCAGTTAAAACTGAGCAATCATAATCATCAGGCAATGATTGATGTAGGCGCACAGAGTAAATCTCCTCACGTCCACGGTGAACGCGATCATGAAGCCGATTGTTCCCACTGTGACGATTCGGTTGTGTTAGCTGTTTCCCCTGACGTAGCTCCAAGGGTCTTCACAACCCCTACCGACTTCAAGACAGTCTTTATTGAATTGGAACCTCATACGCGCGCTGACATGGCAGCGGCAAGCCTCGCTGGGCTTCATTGGTTGGACCCGCCAAGGCAATTTTCAAGTTCCAATCCTGTTACATTACATACACGTTCCTTAATCTAGCGTCACTGCTCTAGATCGCGTCAGGCAATTAACCTCGCGCGATCCCAGCTGAGTGCTTACTGCTGTTTCCAATACAGGTTCGCACCGGTTTGGCAGTGCCAAGGACGTCAAGACGCGCGTTTTACCGCTCTCCAATCATCTTTTCCTCGGCATTTTCCCTCATTCATTAGTGAGTAGGTAGCTCGCTAATTATTCCACGATACACACCTAACCAAGGATTTGAACATGACTTTTACGACTCGACTTATCACTAGCTCTTCGATTGCTTTGTTTTTTTCGATCTCCACTTTGGCTCAAACGACTGACCATTCGGGACACGACATGGGGCAAATGGATGAGACAAATATGAACCAAGTAAAAAGAAATCATGGCGCGATGATGAATACACGCGCCCGCCATATGATTGAGGCCACTGGCGTTGTGGAGAAAATTTCTATCGACAACAGCATAGTAAGGCTTTCCCATGACGCCATCCCCGCCATTAACTGGCCGTCCATGACGATGGATTTTGCTGTAGCCGAGACAGTGGACATAAATAGTTTGAAAAAAGGGCAGATCATTCAGTTTACATTGCACCGTGCTGAAGACGGTAATCTGCCGCTAGTCGAGCTTTGCCCGACCCAAAGCAGGACAGTAATTGAGGGTCTTTGTGCTCCTGATAAGGAACACGGCCATGGCGCAGACGGAACAGATCATGGCCGTATGATAAATGGCGACATGAGTCATGAAGGCATGAAGGACTAGGTCTCGCTCTCCCAAGATTCCTCCTATTGATAAGGAAAAAACTATGTTTGACCGCCGTAAATTTTTGACAACAACCCTCGGGGCTGGTGCGGCTCTATCCGCTTCCAGCTTGATGCCTGCCTGGGCGCGGCCTGCAAGTGCCGGAAATCTTGGTATTCCCGGATTGCAAGGGTCTGTATTTGACCTAAACATCGGAAAATTCTCCCACACGGTGGGAGGTAAAACGGGAATGGCGACGGGGATAAATGGCACTGTGCCCGGCCCCCTCATCCGGTTTCGTGAAGGCGACGACATTACACTGAATGTTCATAATACGCTCGACGAAGACACCTCCATCCATTGGCACGGTTTGCTTGTTCCGTTTCAGATGGACGGCGTCCCCGGCGTGACATTCCCAGGGATTAAACCTGGAAAGACCTTTACCTATAAATATTCGGTACCGCAGAGCGGAACCTATTGGTACCATTCCCATTCAGGGTTGCAGGAGCAGGCCGGGCATTACGGGCCAATCATCATCGACCCCAAAGATGCGGACCCTGTTCAATATGATCGGGAATACGTGCTCGTTCTCTCTGATTGGAGTTTTAAATCCCCCCACGAGATTTTCATTGAATTAATGAAAAATCCGGAAGCCCAGAAGTTCCAAAACAGGACCCTGCAGGATTTCGCAGAAGACGCCAAAAAAATGGGGTTTGCGGAGACCTTTAAGCAACGCGCCATGTGGGGCGCCATGCGCATGTCATCTCGCGACATTTCAGATGTGACAGGCGCAACCTATACGTTCTTAATTAACGGACATTCGACGGCCGACAATTGGAATGCGGTCTTTAATCCAAATGAGCGTGTGAGACTGAGGGTTATTAACGCCTCTGCTATGACAATCTTCAATTTCCGCATTCCCGGCCTGCCAATGACAGTCGTCGCGTCTGACGGCCTCAATGTGAAGCCTATCGAGACCGATGAATTTCAAATTGGTGTTGCCGAAACCTATGACGTGGTTGTGACTCCAACCGAAGAGCGTGCCTACGCTTTGACAGCAGAATCCATTGACCGGTCCGGGCAAGCGATTGCAACGCTTGGTCCAAAACCCGGCATGCGCGCCAAAGCCCCGGTCATGCGTGAAATTCCTGAGCTCACCATGAAAGATATGGGCATGGCGTCCATGATGATGGATGGAATGATGAACGAACCGGACATGAAAGACATGGAACATAGCAAGATGGATCATGGCAACATGAACCATGCCGCTGTGGAGCAAGGCAAGATGAACCATAGTAAAATGGGTCATGGAAGCATGCAGTCGGGCGAGATGGAAAAGGGCGGCATGGCCATGAGCGGGATGGACCATGGAGACATGGATATGATGGCCAAGAACCACGACCATGCCAATGGGCCGGGTGTCACTTTTAACGCCCAAAATCCCATTTCGCGCTTGGATGAACCAGGTACGGGTCTGGATAATGTTCCGCACCGCGTCTTGCGATATACAGACCTCAAAAGCCTGAAGCCAAATAAAGATTTACGCCGGCCAGAGCGTGAGATGGAGATTCATCTGACGTCGAATATGGAACGCTATATGTTCTCCTTCGACGGGGTCCAGTTTTCATATATCGAAGACGCGATCAAATTCTATGAAGGCGAACGCCTGCGGATGACCCTGGTCAACGATACCATGATGAATCATCCGATACACTTACATGGAATGTTTTTTGAAGTCGTGGACCCTGACGTGGATGTCTATGATGGCGGCCCCAATCATCAGGTGCAAAAACACACGATTATTGTGATGCCGGGCAGTAAAGTCTCGCTTGATATTTCTGCAGAACATGTTGGTGATTGGGCATTTCATTGTCACCTACTTTACCACATGCACGCTGGCATGATGCAGGTTGTCTCGCTCCTTCCCAAAGAAGTCGGACGACCGGAGTCATTATCTGAAGCCGCAAAAGATGCCGCCCCAAAGATGGAACACTCCAATATGGGGCATTCAAAGATGGACCCCTCCAAAATGGACCCCTCAAATATGGATCACTCCAAAATGAATACTTTTGAGATGGACCATTCGAAAATGGATCACTCAAAGATGGGGGATACAAAATGAGACATTTATTTGTAGCTAGTCTTTTGACATCATTTCTTACGGTTCCAGCTCTTGCGGTCGCCCAAGACGCGTCGCCACCAGAGAAGCCTTGGTATCAAGCTGATAAATACTTTGGTGCCGAAGACATGGATGAGGCGCGCAAAGAATTACTCCATGAAGGAGGCGCACAGTCGACCTTCATGTATATCGGTGATCGGCTCGAAACCCAATTTGACGGGGATAATAACGAGGTGTTGGTCTGGGACAGTAATGCTTGGTTCGGTAAATCGCTCCACAAACTCTATTTCAAATCTGAGGGTGAATATTCGTGGGACGATGAAGAAATTGAAGAGGGAGAAGTGCAAGCTCTTTACTCCCGCGGTATCTCTACATTTTTCGATGTCCAAGCTGGGGTGCGCTATGATTTTGAGCCTAAGGGACGAACGCATGCTGTCCTCGGGCTACAAGGGTTTGCCCCATATATGTTTGAAGTAGATGCTGCTCTGTTTTTATCAACAGACGGTGATTTGACAGCCCGAATAGAAGCCGAGCATGAGCAAATGATAACCCAGCGCTTGATCATTCAGCCGCGTGTCGAAGGCGTCTTTGCCGCGCAAGACAATGCGGCCTTCGGGGAAGGTGAAGGTTTTAGCAGTCTCGATCTAGGTCTGCGGCTTCGTTACGAAATTCTCGATAGAAAATTCGCACCCTATATCGGTGTCGAATGGCAATCAGCATTTGGGAATACAGAAAACTTTATCAAAGCCGATGGCGGTGATTCCAGTAAAGTTGTGGGTCTCATCGGTATTCGGACTTGGTTTTAAGAGGAGGTTATTATGAGTGGTTTTTTGGAGCCTAACATTCATCCGGTCTTGGTGCATTTTGCGTATGCGCTGAGTTTAAGTGCATTCGGAATTTATATTGTGGGCCGCCTGTTACCGGCGGGGCCTCGTAAAGAGAGTACGCAGCCTGCGGGCGATTGGATGCTCGCCCTCGGTGCACTCGCAATTATAGGCACTATAGCGGCGGGATTTTACGCCTATTATACGGTTGCCCATGACGGACCGTCGCACGCGGCCATGACAACCCATAGAAACTGGGCCGTCCCGTCCGGGACCGCCATTCTTATTCTGGCTGTTTGGAGATATTTGAGCCGCGCAAAGCCGCCCGGCGGCTTATTCCTAGGGTTGCTGGCGGCGGCGGTTTTGTCGCTCTCTGTCACTGCATGGTGGGGCGGGAACATCGTCTACAAATATGGGCTCGGCGTTCAAAGCCTGCCGACTGTAACCGGAGATGGACATGACCATGATCACGGAAATGCCGGCGAAACAGGCAACACGGAGCAATCCCATGATGCCGATATAGCAGAAGGGGGGACGCATGATAATTCAGATGGCCATCACGACGCTGTTCAAGCCACCTCAGATGCAATGGCGGCCCCCAATGGGCACGACAACTCGGACGGGCATCACGACGGAGAAACGGTCTCTTCGGAGGAAACTGATATTCCGGCTAATGACGCTACCTCCGTCGCGGACCAATTCGGACAGGCTTTGAGGTCGGGGAATGTATCCGCTTTGAAAGCCTTACTATCGCCTAACGTGGTCATAGCCGAAGGCGGTAATGCCGAGCGGTCCTATGCGGAATATGCCAGCCACCATATGAAGTCTGACATGGCTTATACCTCTAATATTACCAACAACACTCTGAAACGTGACGTGATACAAGGGAAGGATATGGCGACCGTCATCACGCAATCCGAAATGGTTGGGAATTATAAAGGCGAGAGCGTTCATAACCGCATGATGGAAACTATGGTTTTGCGCCGCAAAGATGGGGTTTGGAAAATCGCGCATATTCACTGGTCCAGTTCGCCCTTATCGGGAAGTGAGAGATCGATGACCGATGCAGATAAAGTTCCTGATGATCACGATAATTCCGACGGCCATCACGACACACCATCCGGAGACTAAAGTGGTTGCTACAACACCCTATAATGTTCCTGCGGATCCGTTAATGGGAGCAAACCACCTTACCGCTGTTAGGTGGGTATTGGCAGGGCTCGTGGCGCTGGGTCATATTTTTCTACTGACTGAAGCTTATGAGCCAGTGCGTATCCACCAATGGACAGGTGGCTATATGGCGGTAAATGGCTTTTTTGTTTTGAGCGGCCTTTTAATCGCGAAGAGCTTGGATTTACGTCGAGATCTCAAGGTTTATTTCGCATCGCGTATCTTGCGAATATACCCTGCGCTTATTGTCTTGTTACTGGCCTTTTTATTCATATTCGGGACAATGTTTTCAAAGCCCGGTGGAGTTGAGGCTATTGGATCTGCGGATAACTGGCAGTATGTATTGCGGGTTTTACTCTTGGGTGACCCTGCATGGGCTCCCGGAGGGGTCTTCGCCGATAATCTCGAAGCAGATTTTAATGGACCTCTTTGGACAATTCGCTTTGAGATAGTAGCTTACATATTGGCAGCAATCGGATTTTCTATAGGCCTCCTAAAAAGCCGATCTCTAACTTTGATTGCCTTTTTGATTGTTCAGAGCGCGTATCTGGGATTGCCGTTTGTGATAAATTTCGAAGCACTAGCGAGCGGTATGTTGCCTCTTTTACGTTTATCCAGCGCCTTTTTAATGGGAATGTGCTTATGGCAATTTGCAGAAGCAAGGCGTCCGCACTGGATACTGGTTATTGTTCTGATAGGCGCTTTCTTACTCTTCGGCGATAAGTTTGGCGGAGAGCTTCTGGCTAATTTAGCTTTGACAGGCCTGATTTTGCGCCTGGGTTTATCAGACAGAAAATATAAATCGTTGCTCAAACTCCCGGATTATTCCTACGGAATATATATCTGGCATTACCCGGCGATGCAGGCCGTATTATTTCTTCACCCTGACTTTGGGCCGGCCCCGCTCGCTCTATTTTCAATCCCACTGTTTCTCGCACTTTCAGCCGCGTCTTGGCATTTGATAGAGAAGCCGGCCCTCAAACTTAAACCGTCAAAACGTGCGGATAGTATTTCTGTATGACCAGCAGCTAATTTGGAACCAACCCCCAAAGAGCCTATTTAAAAAGGAGAGAAGCGAATGGAAAATTCAAAAACAATGTCAGCAAGCTATAGAAGGTTTGCGGCGATGATCGGGACGTCAACCGTCGTCATGTTTGGTTTGATGTATTTGAATAGTTATGAATTCAGCCACGTCAGATATTCAGAAACCCGCACTTATATGGCACTCTATATGGGGGCAACCATGGCGATTATCATGCTGGGCTTTATGTTGGGGATGTACAAAAATAAGAAAACCAATCTCGCAATTTTCCTAGGCAGCCTCGTTATTTTTGGCGGTTCACTGCTACTGCTTCGGAGTCAAACGACGGTTCAAGACAGCTCTTGGATGAGCGCAATGATACCTCACCACTCTATTGCCATTTTAACCAGCGAACGAGCAGAAATCGATGATGTGCGCGTTCGCGAGCTTGCTGACAGCATTATCAAAGCGCAGCGTAGAGAGATTAAAGAAATGGAATGGCTCATTGAGGATATCAAAAAGAATGGCAAGGCAGCAACGAAGGCGGAAGCCGAAACACGTCCTGTGCCAGACTATGATGGTACACTTAACCCGGTAGAATAGGAGGCAAATATGAGTATTGCAGAAGAATTCGCCGTGAAAGACACGGCTCATGGTAAGAAAGCCGTGGTTTACCGGATGGTAATGGAGAAACATATTTGCCCCTTCGGTCTTAAGACAATCGATTTGCTCAAACGCAAAGGCTATGAGGTTGAAGATCATTGGCTGGAAACGCGCGAAGAAACGGATGCCTTTAAAGAAAAGCATAACGTGAAAACAACCCCGCAGACCTTTATCGGGGGAGAGCGTATTGGCGGTTTTGATGACCTCCGCGATTATTTTGGTTTCGAGAAAAAAGATCCGGACGAAAAGACTTACACCCCCGTCTTAGTCGTGTTCGCCGTCTCAGCGCTCCTTGCCATGGCGGCCAGCTGGGCGACCTTGGGGAACTTCCTGACATTACGCTCTTTAGAGTGGTTCATTGCGTTTAGCATGGGCATGCTCGCCATGTTGAAACTGCGAGATCTGGAGTCCTTTGCCAATATGTTTTTGGGTTATGATATTCTGGCCCGGCGAAGGGTCCGATATGCCTATGTCTATCCATTCGGCGAAGCCTTCGCGGCCGTTTTAATGGTCGCAGGGGGTGTCTTTGGCTTGATTGCGGCACCAGTCGCCCTGTTTATCGGCACGATAGGCGCGGTCTCGGTCATAAAAGCCGTCTATATTGACAAGCGCGACCTGAAATGTGCCTGTGTTGGCGGCGGGGCCAATGTGCCGCTTGGGTTTATCTCCCTCTCCGAAAACCTCGCCATGATGGGTATGGGTGTTTGGATGATTGTGAAGGCTCTAATCTAAAGCTCGTATGACAGACTTCTTAGAGACTTGGAACGAAGCCACCCTGACAAGCTTGGGCTTGTTCTGGATGGCCTTCTGGGCTTTTGGTCTGGGCTATGTCATCTCGGCGATGATCCAGACTTTTGTTACCAAAGAACGCATGAAGCAGAGCATGGGCGAGCCGGGCCCTAAAAGTGTCGGGCTCGGCACATTCTTCGGTTTTATTTCCAGTTCCTGCTCGTTCTCTGCTTTATCAACTACTCGATCTCTTTTTACAAAAGGGGCCGGCCTTATTCCATCTCTCGCCTTTCTGCTCGCTTCGACAAATCTGGTCGTTGAGCTTGGTATCGTTATTGCTGTCTTCCTGGGATGGCAGTTCGTGGTGGGAGAATATCTCGGCGGGATTATTTTAATCTTGCTCATGTGGTTTCTTGTGCGCCTCACCAAATCAACGAAATTAATTGAAAAGGCCCGCAAAACAGCGCAGGAGCAGGAAGAGGGAGACTCAGACGCCGACATTCCCGATTGGAAAAAACTAATTTCAAGCAAAGCCGGATGGCAAAGGGTGGCCAATCGCTACGTCATGGAATGGAAAATGGTCTGGAAAGACGTGACCATCGGATTCACAGTGGCGGGTATCATCGCCGTCTTTGTACCGCAGTCCTTCTTTCAAACTTTATTCATCGGGTCGGGTAGCGAAGACCTCACATTTTGGCATATTCTGGCGCAGACTATAGTCGGTCCAATTGCCGCCTTTTTTACGTTTATTGGGTCTATGGGCAATATTCCGCTTGCAGCGGTGTTATTTGGAAATGGTGTAAGCTTTGCAGGCGTGATGGCCTTCATTTTTTCTGATCTCGTAGTTTTTCCGGTTCTTCGAATTCAAGCGAAGTATTATGGTTGGAAAATGGCGTTCTATATTTTGGGCGTATTTTTTGTTATCCTCGTCGCGACCGCTTTGCTTATGCATTACGGTTTTGCAGCGACAGGGTTCTTGCCAGACAGTAGCGCCGCAAAACAGGTGACGGAACGTGAGTTTTTCAAGATTGATTACACGCTATTCTTCAACGTTGCCTTCGTCTTCCTCAGCGCTATCTTCCTCATTTGGAAATGGAAAACAGCGGGGTTTTCTTTCGGGGAAAATAATCGAATGAGCGAGAAAGTATTATTTATTTTGGCTCTTTTAGCTTTTTTCTGGCTAACTGTAGGGTTGCTAATTCCTGTGTTCCTGTGATGTTTACCGTGCGACTTACGAATAGTTTATTTGACTTCATCTTTAACGTGCCTATGCAAGCGCTGTGAAACTAATCATTTCCATATGTTTAACGGTCTTCTTTCTCACGTCTCAAGCGTGGGCTGGATCAGTTTGCAATGAAGAAATGACTCCTGCTGTGCAGGCTGATCATTCAGTGATGACTATGAATTCTGATAAATCGTCGCCAGGTTGCAATGATTTATCTAATGGCGAAATGAGTGATCTTTGTGCCTCTGCTTGCATGGTAGGATGTCTAAACGTTACACTCAATGCGCTTCCCTCAGTGTCGGGTGATGGTTTCGCATATAATCTTGATTTGGAATCCCCGACGGATGATTCTGTTTTCATAGGTTATCCCGCTTCGGATCCGCCCCCTCCACGTCTCTAAACACTCGAGCCCTTTAGGCTCTTAAGGAACTCGCCGCTATTCAGTGTGCGCAGAAATTACCTATGTTTAGAACTAAGAGACTTCCATGTTTAAATTTTTTGTTGCGGGAACGCTGGCCGTTCTTGCTGGGTTCAACGCCCTAACGGCGTCAGCCCAAACTTCCACGCTGTCCTTAGAGGAAGCGGTTAGACTAGCTATAACTGCAGATGACCCGGCCTATAGCCGATTTGAAACGCGGGCCCAAGCTAAAGAAGACCTTTCTGTTGCGGACGCTCAACTTGATGATCCGAAAGTCAATTTGCGAGCACAGAATTTTCCGGTTGATAGCCTTGCTTTCAATCAAGAGCCCATGACGCAGTTCCGTCTTGGCATCAGTCAAGAGCTTCCCCGCGGAGATACGTTAAAGCTGAAAGGAAATAAACGCTTGGCAGAAGCCAGCGTTTTCAGGGCTGAGCGCGCGGCACTATTGGATGACGTCGCGTTGCAGGTTCGGTTGTCATGGCTTGATTTGTATTTAACAGACCAAGAGCTCGGACAAACGCGAAAGGCTAAAAACGAAATTGATGATTTGATAGACGCGCTAGCAGCGTCATTTTCCCAAGGACAACTAACGGGTCAGGACGTTTTACGCGCGGAGTTGGAACTGACTTTGCTGGACGACAAAATAGCGGAGCTTGAACAAGCTGGAGATATCGCAAGGGCGAATCTCTCTCGGTTTATTGGGGGAAACGCCCAAAGACCTCTTCCGAATGCGCTACCTCCAACGAAAGCTTTACCGACCATGGGCGTGCTTGAAACAGCGCTCACAAATCACCCTCGTGTAGAACAACTAAGCGCACAGATTGACGTTCAACGGAGTGAAGTGGCGATTGCCGGGGAAGCTTATAAACCGTCCTGGTCCGTTGAAGGCGGATATGGTTTGCGTGGGGCGGGACGGCCTGACTTCGCCACGATTGGCGTGTCTTTCTCTGTGCCGTTATTTACAGAAAAACGTCAAGATCGTCGCGCGTCAGCCGCGTTAAAAGAGCGGGCTGCAGCAGAATTAGACAGGTCTGCTTTGCTCTTGGATTTGCGCCGTGACCTTGCCAGAAACTTTGCTGACTGGACACGACTAAAAACCCGCGTTGATCTGTACGATAAAGCGGTTTTGACCCGTGCCAATGATACCGTTGACGCCTCAATAAATGCTTATGGCGGCGGCTTGACGGACTTTCCAGAACTTATTCGAAGCCAGTTGGCTGTCCTCGACGCCGAAACCAAACGGCTTCGATTACAGGTCGCCGGTGCGAAAGCGCGCGCCCGTATTTCTTACCTGATAGGAGATTTGTCATGAGAGCCAAAACGATAGGTTTAGTCCTTGCAACGGCCATCATTGCCGGGGCAGGCGGGTATTTCACTAATCAATATATGATGATGAGTATGTCTCAGGGCGGAGCGCAAAGTTCAGGGGATAGCGAGGGCAAAGAAATTGACTATTGGGTTGCGCCGATGGATTCAAGTTTTCGACGTGACGCGCCCGGAAAATCTCCGATGGGAATGGCTCTTGTGCCGGTTTATAAAGGCGGCGGTTCCAGTGATGGCGATCAAAATGCCGTGCGGATAAACCCTGCTGTCGTGAATAATATCGGCGTTAAAACCCAAATCGTCGGCATTTCAGCGGCTGAAGGGGGACTTAAAGCCGTTGGAACGATCCAGATCGATGAGGAAGCCCTCAGCGATATTCATCCGCGTATGGAAGGCTGGGTCGAACGACTGGCTGTTCGGTCAGAAGGCACGCCCGTGAAACGAGGCGCGCTCTTATTTGAAATTTATACACCAGCTTTGGTCGCGGCTCAGTCCGAATATCTACAAGCCATGAAAATTGGACGGGCAAGTTTTACCAAAGCGGCTGAAGACCGACTGTCCTCAATGGGCATGACCTCCGGACAAATTTCTCGACTACGCGAAAGCGGTGAGACGCAAAGGCGACTTGGAGTCTATGCGCCGCAAGGCGGAGTCATCGAGTCTTTGGATGTGCGCGAAGGCATGTTCATCAAACCTTCTGACAGAGCCATGCAAATTGCCGATTTGTCAGAAGTATGGCTTATCGCAGATATTTTTGAAAATGAGGCCAACGCTTTGGAGGTCGGGCAGCCAGCGCAAATGACGCTACCTGCTTTTCCGGGTGAGGTATTTTCCGGGGAAGTCGATTTTATCTATCCCTCAGCTGATATGTCCGCCCGGACGGTTCAGGCACGTATGCGGTTCAAGAATAAAGAGGGCCGCCTAAAACCCAACATGTTCGCTAGCGTGAGCATTCAAACGGGAAGCCGACTTGATATGCTAGCGGTACCGCAATCCGCTGTGATTAGATCGTCAACAGGCGACCGGGTTATCCTCGCTTTAGGAGACGGTCAGTTCCGACCTGCCAGGGTCGAGACAGGTGCAGAGATAGGCAACATGGTGCAAATTATCAGCGGAATAAATTCCGGGGAACGGATTGTAACATCCGGTCAGTTTTTATTGGATTCCGAGGCCTCACTTGAAGGGGGATTATTACGCCTAACTGCGCCGTCCGAGACTATGAACGACATGTCTTCCGACATGGATATGGAAATGTCTATGGACATGAAAGCCGATGAAGCGGGTGGGATGACCAACTCAGAGATGTCTATGCCTGACACCTCAATGAAAAAGATGCAGGCGAAAACCTATCCTGCGACAGGCAAGATCTTGTCTCTTGATTTGGAAGATAAGTCTCTCAAATTGGATCACGGTCCTGTTCCTGAGCTGGGTTGGCCGAACATGAAAATGTCCTTTGTATTGGGAGACAAAATCGATGCCGCGGATCTGAAACCGGGAGATATTGTCCAGTTTGAATTCCGAGAAGACGGAAAGGGCTATGTCGTCACCACTCTTGAGCCAATGCCAGAGGGGGGCGACAAATGATCGGTAAACTCATACATTGGTCGGTCGCGAACAGATTCATTGTCGCCTTCTTTGCTCTGCTCATTGCTGGCATCGGGGTGTTATCTCTTCGAGCCACGCCCCTAGACGCCATTCCGGATCTCTCGGACGTACAGGTCATCATCAAAACCACCTATCCGGGGCAAGCGCCGCAAGTCGTTGAGGATCAGGTCACTTATCCTTTATCGACGGCTATGCTCGCCGTCCCGAAAGCCAAGAGTGTGCGAGGCTATTCCTTTTTCAATGACTCATATGTTTATATTATCTTTGATGAAGGGACGGACCTTTATTGGGCGCGCTCGCGTGTGTTGGAATATCTGAGTCAAGTTGCGCCGGATTTACCCGAGTCTGCGAGGCCTGCCTTAGGGCCAGATGCAACCGGAGTCGGTTGGGTGTATCAATACGCCTTGACCGACCGAACAGGTCAGAACGATCTGGCTGATTTACGAGCCTTGCAGGACTGGTTTTTAAAATATGAGCTGCAAACAGTACCGGGCGTTTCGGAGGTCGCGTCTATCGGAGGCATGGTGCAGCAATATCAGGTCGTGGTCGATCCCGATCGGATGCGGGCTTTTGATTTAACTTTGCCCATGGTGCGTCGTGCGATTGAGCGCGGGAATATGGAAACGGGCGGACGTGTTATCGAGATGGCTGAAGCTGAATATATGATTCGCGCAAGCGGCTATATTGAGCATATGGACGATCTCAAATCTATTCCTGTTATGACCGCTGAGGGCGGCACGCCTGTGTTTTTAAGGGACATTGCGGATATTCGCATGGGCCCTGATTTGCGACGGGGCATCGGAGAGTTAAACGGGGAAGGGGAAGCCGTAGGCGGCGTCGTCATCATGCGCTGGGGCGAAAACGCACTTAGCACAATTGAAGCCGTCAAAGAAAAAATAGACTCGCTCAAGCCCGGCCTGCCTGACGGGGTAGAAATTGTGACCACCTATGATCGGTCCAATTTGATAGAACGGGCGGTTGAAACATTGCAGTCAAAACTTATCGAAGAATTTTTGATTGTCGTCTTAGTTTGCGCCGTCTTTCTCTTTCATATTCGCTCCGCTCTTGTTGTTGCGATCTCATTGCCGCTCGGCGTTCTCGCCGCTTTCATCGTGATGAATGCCCAAGGAATAAATGCAAACATTATGTCGCTTGGAGGTATCGCCATTGCGGTAGGGGCTATGGTTGACGCGGCCATCGTCATGATTGAAAATGTGCATGCCCGCCTTGAAGGTAAAAAGGCGGCGGGGTCCGAACGATGGCGCATTGTGGCGGAAGCCTGCGCCGAGGTAGGCCCGCCGGTCTTCTTTTCACTCCTGATAATCACGATCAGTTTCACGCCAATATTTGCTCTTGAGGCTCAGGAAGGGCGGATGTTCAAACCGCTGGCTTATACCAAAACTTACGCCATGGCCGCGGCGACAGCCTTATCCGTTACGCTCGTGCCAGTGCTCATCGGGTTTCTTGTCCGCGGGAAAATCAGACCGGAAGCAAAAAACCCAGTCAACCGTGCCCTCAGTGCAGTATATGCCCCTGTCTTAAACGCCACGTTAAAATTTCCTGGGGTGGCTCTGTTGGTTGCAGGCGTTCTCATGGTGAGTGCGATTGTCCCGGCGACCAATCTTGGGAGTGAATTCATGCCGGAATTGAATGAGGGGGATTTACTTTATATGCCAAGCGCTCTGCCGGCGATATCTGCGGGCAAGATGTCTCAAACTTTGCAGCAGACGAACAAACTTATAAAAACAATTCCGGAAGTGGAAACCGTTTACGGAAAAGCTGGACGGGCAGACACCGCAACAGATCCCGCGCCCTTGACCATGATTGAAACAACCATACAGTTAAAACCAAAATCGGAATGGCGTGAAGGGGTGACTCTTGATAGTTTGAAAGCTGAACTTAACGAGCTTGTCGATATTCCCAGCTTCACAAATGTCTGGATTATGCCGATCAAGAACAGGCTGGATATGCTCGCAACTGGAATTAAGACCCCGGTCGGGGTGAAGGTCGCAGGGCCGGATCTTGATGTCATTGCTGGCATTGGAACCCAGATTGAAACGGCTCTAAAAAATGTGGAAGGCACCTCTTCCGTTTATGCGGAACGGGTTACGGGAGGGCGTTTCGTCGATATTGATGTCAATCGCGAGGCGGCGGCCCGGTTTGGATTGAATGTCGCCGATGTCCACGACGTGATTAAGACAGCGATTGGGGGCATGAATGTGGGGGAAAGTGTTGAAGGCCTCAGGCGGTTTCCGATCAATCTGCGTTATCCGCGTGAAATTCGAAATTCCCCCCAGCGCTTGCGCGATCTGCCATTGCAAACCGCAGACGGCGCGGAAATCCCTCTCGGACGTGTTGCGAGCGTAACACTCGCCGAGGGGCCTGGAGTCATTCGAAGTGAGAATGCTCGTCTAAACGGGTGGGTCTATGTCGATATTGCAGGTCGGGACATTGGGTCCTATGTGGCCGAGGCGAAACAAGTTGTGGCTGACACTATTGATCTGCCGGCAGGCTATTCAATTGGCTGGTCAGGTCAGTATGAATATTTGGAACGCGCCAAAACCCGTTTCGCCCTGCTTGGACCGGCCATGCTGGCTATTATTTTCGTGCTTCTCTTTATGAACTTCAAACGATTTAGCGACGTTCTTATTATTGTGGGCACCTTGCCGCTCGCCCTCGTTGGGGGGCTTTGGCTGATGTATTTGGGTGGATATAATATTTCAGTGGCTGCTGCTGTCGGATTTATCGCGCTCGCGGGCGTCTCGGTCGAAATTGGGGTGTTAATGATTATGTACCTCAATCAGGAAATGGGTGAAATCCGGACGAAAGCCACGCAGTCTGGTGAACCCCTCCTCAGAGACGAAATTGCCGACGCTATTCGGCATGGGGCGCTGCGCCGGCTTCGGCCGATTGTGATGACTGCTTCCGTTATTCTGGCTGGACTTGCGCCGATTATGTATGGCCACGGAAGCGGATCAGAGGTCATGCGCCGTATCGCGGCGCCTATGGTCGGCGGCATGATCACAACAACGGTTCTGACACTCATCGTGATCCCAGCTCTGTATTTTATATGGGCTGCGCGGTCACCTTCAAGGAAGCAAAGGGGGAAAGTTGCAATTAAAAAAACCTAACCTAAAATTACTTTAACAAGGAGACTAAAATGAAAAACTTTAAACGGAAAACGACAGGAGTGGCATTGGCTTTGGGCACGCTCGGCGCGGCCTCTCAATCCTTCGCGCAGACAATGCAAGATGACAACTCAATGATGATGGAAGGGGGCATGATGATGGGCCCTATGGGAATGTTTATGATGCTTTTGATTTTATTGTTTTTAGCTCTTGGAATTGCAGCTTTCATTAAAATATTGTTTTTCAACAAAAGAACATGAGCTAAATACGGCGTCGAATCAAAGGTTATGCCTCTGTGGACAATTGATAACTTAGAAACCAAAAAGCCTGAGCATATACTAGTTGTGCGATTAACTCTGCAATCTAGTATTGACGCCCCGGGCGCTTTAGGTGCTATATAAATCCGATGGCTATTCTAAATGTCATATATTCTTCTAAATTATGGCTGACACTTAGCTTGGCCGTAATTATGGGCATGGGAACCATCACGCCGGATATCCATCCCGAAGAAGCCGCTGAGGTTGTGTGTCAAGAGACAGGCGATTTCGTGGATGTTGATTCCAGTGAGAAACCTAATAGACCATCAAAAGCGCCTCACGATCATCATGCTCACAGCTGCGGGAGCTGTCATTTCCATGCGACGCCGATTCAAATGGCTGTTTTAGAAGCGGGTTTGCACGGTCAATTTAATTACGACCCTAGATCCTATAATTCCCCTTCGGATCAAGGCCCTTACGGCCTCTTCCGGCCACCTCGTGCCTAATCTTTAGTCAAAAGCCTGCTGCACGCATGGCTTCAAGTCTTTAGATTTAAACGAGGAATACTTATCAATGAAAAATTTCAGGAAGGGCGCCTGTGGCGTCCTGATTGCGGCTGCCTTTTCGGGCGCAGCAATCGCGGCTCCGTGCGACGGACCAATTGATATGCGCCCGCTCGACGCGGGTGCCCCTTTAACCCTTGCGGGAGCGTTTGAGCAAATACGCGCCGCTTCTCCGGAAGTGCGCCGCGCTGCGCTTGAGACAAGAGCCCGTCAGGCGGAAGCGGATCAAGCGGGGAAAAGGTTGAACCCCTCCATCGGATTGGAGATGGAAAACTTCTCTGGGTCGGGCCCCTTGAACGGGTTTGATCAGGTCGAGACGACACTAAGTCTCGAGCAAACTTTTGAGCTCGGCGGCAAACGTGCCAAACGGGAACGTGCGGCCCTTGCAGCGGCCGCTCTATCATCAGCAGAATGCAAGGCCATTCTGCGGGAAACTGAACTTCAAGCTTCGCTGTTGTTCTTTGAGCTCAAAGCGGCTCAGGAGCTCGCAGTCTACGCGCAGGAGTCTGCTGACTTGTCGGCACAACTGACAGAGACGGTTTCCAAACGAGTGGATGCTGGCGCGGCCGCGCCGCCTGAACTATCACGCGTACAAGCCGAGCAAGCTTCCGTAAAAGCAGCGGCCTTGAGGGCGCGCGCAAATGTAGACCAGACGAAATATGATCTGGCGGCGTTATGGGGAAGTGATGAACCTGTTTTCACGCCTCCGTTAGATAAGGCTATTTACACTTTAAACACACTTGGTGCGGTTGAGGATCTCAACTCACATCCGGCTTTGGCCGTGGCCCGGGCGGATACGGACGCCAGAGCGTTGCAACAGGAAGCGGCTCGATCGGTCGGAGTGCCGAACTTAACGGTCAGCGCTGGCCTGCGGAGATTTGAAGAAAGTGGCGATAATGCGCTGCTTCTAGGGTTCAGCGTTCCGCTTCCGATCTTTGACCGGAATAAAGATGCGGCACGGGCTGCCGGTTATAGAGCCGACTCTGCTCGTATAAACACCGTGGCGACAAAGGCTCGACTGCGGTCACAGCAACAGGCCGCTATGTCTCAATTACGTGTCTCGCAAGCCCGTTTAGACCTTCTGGAAAAAGAGGCTCTGCCAGCGGCCCGCTCCGCTTATGAAGCGTCATTGACCGGTTATTCGGCGGGTCGATTCAATCTTACGACCACACTTGATGCGAGGAAAAGTCTGCTTGATGCGGGCGTTTCCGTCATCGACGCTCGCCGAACATTCAATGCTGACATGATGCGCCTGAACAGCCTGATTGGCGCCGCCCCCTTTGACGGAGACTTATAGATGAAACAGTCACTAACACTCACAACGGCTATCCTAACGTTTGCATTCCTGCTCACGGGATGCGGAGGAGAGACCAATACGCCGGCCAAAATAAACTCTCAAATATCCGATGCTTCTCATGAAGCACACGAAGCGGATAAAGATATCGAAAACGCTTCCCACGAAGAGAATGTAGATGGCAGCAATATTCGTGGCGATATCGTCAAACTCAGCTCAAGGGCCGCGCAAGAGGCCGGAATCAAACTGTCTGAAGCAGAAAGAGGCGAAATTGGTCAGTCATTGAGCTTACCTGCCGAAATTCGGTTCGACGCCGATCGCGTAGCTAAACTGTCTCCAAAAGTCAGTGGCATTATCTCACGGCTCTATGCGAGTGAGGGAGATCAAGTGGAAAAAGGCGCGACACTCGCTTTGATCCGCAGTCGCGAACTGGCGGGTCTCATGGCAAGCTGGCAAAAAGCCGAAACCCAATTATCTCTGACAGAACAGGCATATGCGCGAGAAGAAAGTTTATTTGCAAAAAAGATTACATCTGAAGCCGATTTGCAAACGGCTCGCGCAAACCTTCAAGCTTCTAAAGCGGCAAGAGACGCAGCTGAAAATGAGCTTCACGCAGCCGGAGTTAGTCACAGCGCTCTCAAAAACATCGCGGGGGCTGCGGACGGCGACAATGCCAATGCCTATCTTACCGCTCCGATAGCCGGAACGATTGTTCGGCGAACAGTGACGCTAGGTGAGACTGTTTCCGCTGGAGATGCCGGGGCAGACCCCTTATTTACGGTTGTAGATGATAGCGTCGTTTGGGCCGATATTGCGGTTTATAAGCAAGACATTTCTCGCATCCGCCTCGGCGCCCCTGTTGCACTTAAAACGGATGCAGGGGACACAATCGCACAATCAACTGTGGCATTTGTCCTGCCAGTTATCGATGAAACATCGCGTACGGCAACGGCGCGCGTTATCGTCGAAAATCCTCAGGGCACGTTGCGGCCCGGCCAATTTGTTACAGCAGATTTAAGCGTAGGCGCCTCTGAAGCCGTCATCCGCATACCGGATGCGGCCGTGCAACTTGTGGAAGGTAAGCCATCCGTTTTCCTTCCGGTGGAAGGAGGTTACGCTCCGCGCGCCGTTATGACCGGGACAAAATCCGGCGGTTACATCGAAATACGCTCGGGATTGAGTGTCGGAGAGGCGTTTGTCTCCGAAGGCGCTTTCACCCTTAAAGCTCAACTTGAAAAAGACGCCTTCGGCGATGGCCACGGCCACTAGGACAGATCATTATGTTTAATTTTATGCACAGAATTGCCGGGGGGCGCTTATTGGCAGCCATTGCGGCACTCGCCATGACCCTTGGTGGAATTTGGGCGTTTCGCGCGCTCCCCGTCGATGCGTTTCCAGATGTGACGCCTTCTTTGGTTCAGGTTTTTACAGAAACTGAAGGGCTCGCTCCCGAAGAGGTCGAACGATATGTTACCTATCCAATTGAGACTGCGATGTCAGGTCTCCCCAAACTCAAAAACATGCGATCCGTTTCAAATTTTGGACTTTCCGTCGTAAATATTTATTTTGAAGATGGGACGGACGTCTATTTTGCGCGCCAGGTTGTGGGAGAACGCCTCGCCGAAGCCAGCGGAAATATCCCTGACGGTTTCGGGGATCCGAAAATGGGCCCTATTTCAACCGGACTTGGAATTATTCTTTACTTCCGATTAGAAGATGAAACCGGATCGCGCAGCCTTGTTGAAATGCGCGAAATTCAGGACTGGATAATAAAATACCAGCTTCAAACCGTTCCGGGAGTCACGGAGGTTTTGTCTCTGGGCGGATACGAAAAGCAGTATCAGGTGCGTCTCGACCCGGATGCTTTATTGTCATACAATATTCAAATCGGTGATGTTATGACCGCGCTGGAACGCGGAAATAAAACCGAAGGGGCCCAATTCATTGAACTCGGCGCAGAGCAATATACCGTGCGAGGCGTTGGCCTGGCACGCTCCGTTGAAGATTTGGCGGAAATCGTCGTCAAAACCGCGGATGGCCGTCCGGTTCGCGTTCGTGACCTCGGAGAAGTCGTTGTCGGAGGGGGCGTGCGTCAAGGTCTTGCTACAGCAAATGGCGAAGGCGAGGTCGTCGCTGGCCTGACGCTGAAACTCTTCGGCACGAATACTTCTGATGTCATTAAACGGGTTCAAACCCGCTTTGATGAAATCAATACCAGTCTGCCGGAAGGGGTCACGGCTGTACCTTATTATGATCAAGGCACACTCGTGAACAAAGCCTCTGCAACTGTTACAACCGCCTTATGGCAAGGGGCTGTTTTAGTTGCTCTCGTTGTTTTCGTCTTTCTTGGCGGTTGGCGGCCCAGTGTTGTCGTCGTCCTATCCATACCCTTTTCTGTCGGATTTGCCTTTATCGCGATGAATATGCTCGGCATCGGGGCGAACCTCATGTCATTAGGGGGCGTTGCAATCGCAATCGGGATGATGGTGGACGGAGCGATTGTCATTTCCGAAAATGTGGATCGCGGCTTACGCGAAAGCAAGGCGACCGAGAATCAACGCGATGTCGTTGCGCGGTCAACAGCAGAAGTTATCGCGCCACTTATTGCCGCCGTCGCGGTTGTGATTGTGGTGTTCTTACCGCTTTTTTCTCTTCAGGGCGTTGAAGGGAAAACCTTCAGGCCACTTGCAGCTTCGGCCGCCTTGGCGATGACCGGTTCACTCTTCTATGCGGCCTTGATCGCTCCGTCCCTTGCGAATGCGCTGATGCGCAAGGATAAAAAAAGAGGGGAGGCTAAACCCGGTTGGGTTGCTCGTTATGTCAGCAAAGCCGCCTCTTTTTTCGTGCGCCGGAGATTTGCGGCAATTGGACTCGCCGTTCTTCTTCTTTTCATTGGCGGACTTGCCGGCTCACGATTAGGATCCGAATTTACGCCTGCTCTTGAAGAAGGCGATATTTTGTTGCGCGTGACAATGGCTCCGTCAATTTCTTTGACGGAAGCTTCCAAAACAACGACCCGTATTGAGAAAAGGCTTCTCGAGGCTTTCCCCGAGGTGAAATCAATCGTGACCCGAGTTGGTCGTGGTGAAGTCGGGGCGCATGCGGATCCGACCAATAGTGCCGAAGCGTTCGTTGAACTTAACCCGAAATCTGAGTGGCGAGACGGTATGTCGGCAGAAGATTTAAGGACAGCAATTTCTGAAAACCTCGAAACATTTCCGGGAATTGTTGTAAATATCGGGCAACCCATTGCCATGTCAGTTGACGAATTGCTGACGGGAACACGAGCTGAACTCGCCGTAAAAATCTTTGGCCCGGACTCCGATGTGCTCCTCGAAAAATCTCAGGAGTTGCAAGCCCTCTTACAACAGGTCGAAGGCGCTGCAGAAGTGCAGGCCGATCAAATCACGGGGGCGCCGCAGCTCGTAGTGACGATGGATCGCGCCGCCTTGGGGCGATACGGTTTAGACGTCGAGGATGCATTAGACGCTTTGCGCGCTTCAGTGGGCGGGGCTGAAGCCGGCTCTTTATTTGAAGGTGTAAGGCAATTTCCGATCGTTGTGCGTTTTCACGCCGAAAACCGTGACACGCCGGAAGCAATTAGCCGCGTCGTTCTTGAATCGCCTTCCGGCGCCCGAGTTCCGCTTGCGACTGTTGCAAATATTGAAACTGTGATTGGTCCGCGCCAGATTACGCGCGAGGACGGAGAAAGATTTATCACGGTGCAGTCAAATGTACGGGGTCGCGATATCGGCTCTTTCGTGACCGAAGCCCAAGGGGTGACGGAATCTAATCTTGATTTGCCGCCTGGTTACCGAGTGGTTTGGGGTGGCCAGTTTGAGCTTCAGCAACAAGCCAACGCCCGGTTTAAAGTGGTGATTCCGATAACTCTAGGTATTGTCTTTCTTATTTTGTTGATGACCTTCGGGCGAGTAAAGTCGGCTATTTTGATCCTGCTCAACATCCCGCTTGCCCTGACAGGCGGCGCTCTGGCGCTTTGGATAACGGGACTGCCAGTCTCCGTTCCGGCGACCGTCGGCTTCATCGCTTTATTTGGTATTGCCCTTGGAAATGGGATGGTACTGGTGAGCTTCATGGACGATTTCGCTCGTGAAGGACGGGATAAGGACCAATTGGCTATCGAAGCTGCCGGACTCAGAGCCCGCCCAGTTTTGATGACCGCCCTTACGACGGCGCTCGGTTTGGCGCCGCTTCTATTTGCAACCGGTGTAGGCGCTGAAGTTCAGCGGCCCCTAGCCACGGTCGTCACAGGCGGCCTCGTGTCGTCCACCCTGTTGACCTTGCTTGTTATGCCGGCCTTGCACCGCTGGTTTGCACCGAGGCCGGGAGGTCATCATTCACTAGTTGAGACGAGTCATGAGCGTGAGCAGAAAACGGCCTGAATAGAAGCGTCACACAGGCGGGAACGGCCCGCCTGTGTTCCAATTCTACGGAGATGAAAATGATAGAAACAACACACAAAGTGAAAGATCATGGTTCTGATGGGAACGATCATAATCATGGTGATATCGTTACAAGGATTCTAGGGTCTCGCGCGGAAGTAATTTTTGCCGTCTTGGCGGGCGTTTGTCTCTTGATTGGATGGCTTGGCCCAAAACTGAATTTGCTGTCGACGTCGATAGGATTTGTATTTTTGGTCGCAGCCTATGTCTTTGGGGGGTATTTTGCGCTGCGGGAGGCAGTAGAAAAATTATTGAAGGGCAAATTCCAGATCGATTTTCTGATGTTGGTCGCAGCTGCCGGAGCCGCTTTTCTCGGGGAATGGGCCGAAGGGGCGTTCCTTCTATTTCTTTTTGCGATTGGCCATGCGTTAGAGCATTTTGCTATGACCCGAGCGCGAAATGCGATTTCAGCGCTCTCCGATTTGACTCCGGATGACGCGCTCGTTCGGCGTGGTGAAAAAACCGAAACAATCTCCATTCAAGACCTTGTCATTGGCGATATCGTTGTGGTGCGCTCTAATGAACGTCTGCCAGCTGATGGGTTTGTCGTCTCTGGCGCTAGTGCCGTGAACCAAGCGCCAATAACGGGTGAAAGCGCGCCCGTCGATAAGAGACCCGTGGAAGACACGGAAGCCGCCGCGGCAAAACCAGACGATTTGAAATCTGAGACGCGCGTCTTTGCGGGTTCGATCAATGGTTCAGGCAGTCTGGATATTCAGGTTACAAAACTCGCGAGTGAAACGACGCTTGCCCGTGTCGTAACTCTAGTGAGTGAAGCGGAGACCAGACAGTCCCCCACACAGAGTTTCACAAAAAAGTTTGAACGCATATTTGTCCCTTGCGTCATTTTACTGGCGGTTCTGTCGTCTTTGGCGTTTATTGTTTTAGATGAAACTGCCTCGGAGAGTTTCTACCGGGCAATGGCCGTGCTCGTCGCTGCTAGCCCTTGCGCTCTCGCTATCGCAACCCCGAGCGCAATCTTGTCCGGAGTGGCCCGCGCAGCACGTGGCGGCGTATTGATCAAAGGCGGCGCTCCGTTAGAATCTCTTGGCCGTCTGGACGCCATCGCCTTTGATAAAACCGGAACCTTAACAGAAGGCGAACCCCGTCTTGTTGAAATTGTTACTTATAAAGACGTAGATGAAGATACCCTGCTAACGGTCAGCGCCGCCGTTGAGGCCCTGAGTGATCACCCCTTGGCAGAAGCAGTCGTGCGTGATGGGATAGCTCGCCTCGGATCCACTCCAGACGGTGCTTCCGATTTCGCAAGTATTACGGGACGAGGCGTTTCAGCCCTGTATAAAGGACAACAGGTTCATATTGGTAAAATGGAATTGTTTGCTGAAGTGGAGGGTAATTCTGTGCCAGAGGACTTGGCGGACACCGTGGACAGAATGTCTTCGGATGGGCGCACAACCATGATAGTCCGTCGCGGCGAGCGCTATCTCGGAGTGATCGGCTTGATGGACACGCCTCGTGAGGCCGCTAAAAACGTAATTGTCCACCTTCGTGATATTGGCGTCACTCGTATGATGATGATTTCGGGTGATAATCAAAATGTGGCGGATGCTGTCGCTAGAGAGGTTGGTCTGGATCAAGCCTTCGGAGACCTCATGCCCGAGGATAAAGTAACAAAAATAAAGTCCTTAAGAGCAAAGGGCGGTGTTGCAATGGTTGGTGACGGAGTAAACGATGCCCCCGCTATGGCCAATGCGACCGTTGGAATCGCCATGGGCGCAGCTGGATCGGACGTCGCGCTTGAAACGGCTGATATCGCCCTTATGGCGGACGACCTTGAAACACTGCCATTCGCGGTTGGTTTAAGCCGTAAAACGAGCCGCATTATCCGACAAAATCTCTGGGCGAGCCTCGGTATTGTTGCATTCTTGATACCCGCGACGTTGTTTGGCCTCGGAATTGGTCCGGCTGTCCTGATCCACGAGGGCTCCACTTTGCTTGTCGTTTTTAATGCGTTAAGACTGCTCGCCTACAAGGCACCCGGCAATATGCCGTCAAAATTTGCCCAATAGGGAGGAGACAGAATATGAAGACGATGACGATCGAAGTGCTTGAGATGACCTTGGCTATAACCGGATGCGCTCTGACCGGTCAGTAGGCTCAGACCAAGGCCATGGCGGCCATACGGGACGCCTTCGGCTCGATTCCTGCGCGCTCGCGGTTGAAATCCGGAGGTGATTTCAGGTTGCGCGCCTATCGGGCCTGGAAGACGCAAATACTTCAGACGCAAAAGAAGGGGGCAGGCGATATTTGAGATTCAAAATAATATGGACTGCTCGCGTGAGATTGCGGTGAACCCTTTCCGAGCCACAAACTACTGAGTCAAGTCTGATTTGCGATCAGATATTGATATTTTAAATCATTAGATTCCAGCTTGCCGAAATAGAGCCTGCAAGTGACTGAATTTATAACAAGTGCATAAATAAAGAAAAGCCTTGAATCTATAGTTGCTGTAGATGTTAAGCTTATCGTACTCACAGCGGAAAGTAAAAAACAGTCAGATTATCCCACCGGATAAATCTGGATAATTGGAAGCATAAAAATATGAATTCAAACGATATGATGATGCGGGATGAGTGGACGATGATGCCTTTTGGTGGTTTGTTCGGCATTCTACTCTTTGTGTTTCTTATTCTGGGGATCGCTGCATTCGTGAAATATCTGTTTTCTAATCGGAAACGATAATCCCTATGATGCGCGAGAGGTGCCGGGCAGAATTATTTTCAGCAAAGAGTCTCATCCTATGTTAAATCGAAGAAACACATTATTGGGAATTGGAGGCCTACCGCTTACGTTAGGGGGGTGTGGCCAGACTCAGCCAGCCCTTGGTCAATCTCCGTCGAAAAGAAACCTTCTTAAAATACCTACACTGCTTAGCGGAGAGAAAACCGCTGCGTTGACAGAATATAATTTGACGGTCCAAACTGGAACTTCGACATTTCTGGAAGGGCGTTCCACGTCAACTATGGGGATCAATCAAGCCTATTTGGGCCCGACGTTGAAAATGGATATTGGATCCACTGTAAGGATCAATGTTAAAAATACGCTTCAAGAAGACACGACGCTTCACTGGCATGGGTTTCACGTTCCGGCCAAATATGATGGGACGCCGCACCAAACCATCGCGCCCGGAAAGACCTGGACGGCGCAGTTCGAGGTTCGCCAGAAACCATCGCTCTTTTGGTATCATTCCCATGCCCACAAACAGGCCGGCCCCCAAGTTTATCGCGGACTTGCGGGACCCATAATTGTACAAGAGCCCGATAACACCGGCTCTGGGCTGCCCATCGACTATGGTGTTGATGATGTTCCCTTGATTGTTCAGGACAGGCTGTTTGGGAAAAACGGAGAGTTCATCTACGCTCGCTCCATGCATGACATTATGATGGGAGTGCAGGGAGATACGCTTCTTGTGAACGGTGTCGTTGATCCCGTATTCGAATGTAAATCCGATCTGATGCGTCTGCGATTACTTAACGGATCTAACGCCCGTATTTATGATTTTGAGTTCGAGACCCAACAAAGCTTTTTAATGATTGCATCTGATGGTGGCCCGTTGGAAGAACCTATAAAAATGTCCAAGCTTAGACTTTCGCCCGGGGAACGCGCAGAACTACTGGTCGATATGAGCCATGGTCAGCCCCAGCAGTTGATGGCCGCGCCCACATCCAATGGTATGGGTATGATGGACGAAGGCATGATGGGTCGGGATATGATGGGCCGTGACAAGATGGGGGAGCGATGGTGGCGCGGCAATAATGGCAGAGATGGACAGATGTCCGCTTTTAATGTCCTGCTTATAGTCCCTAATGAGACTCTTAATCCATCTCCATCTGTTCCTGCAACACTCATGAGGCACGCTTCAATCAATCCTGCAGCAGCTGTAAAAACGCGGCAATTCGTACTGCAGATGGGAATGGGCATGGGTATGCGGGCAGGAAATGGCTTTACAATCAATGGACGTTCAATGGATATGGGACGAATTGATGAACGTGTGAAGCTGAACACCACGGAGCTATGGGACGTTCAAAACGCATCATGGATGCCTCACCCGTTTCACGTGCATGATGTCCAATTCAGAATTTTGGATCGCAATGGCAAGCCTCCGGCGGCGCATGAGTCGGGTCTGAAAGATACCGTATTGTTGTCCCCGCGCGAGCGCGTGCGCTTGTTGCTCTCATTTAAAGATTATGCCGATCCTGATACGCCTTATATGTATCACTGCCATATACTCGAACATGAGGATGCCGGTATGATGGGGCAATTTGTTGTTCAATCCTGACAGTAATTTCACCTGGAGCAGCTCTATAACGGCTATCTTGGCTTTGATGGCGATCTTAATTTATATCCACTCGGCTATTCAGCTCTGAAATCTCTTATGAGCTTATTCATAAGCGTGCAGTCCTGACGTTTTGTATGAGAACAATCGCTACACCGAGAACGATAGCGACATCGGCTAAATTAAAGGTTGGCCAGTGATATCCGAAACCGTGAACATCAATAAAATCAGTGACAACTCCGTCGAGCAGCCGATCAACCCCATTACCCAATGCGCCCCCGATAATTAGTCCAATCCAGATGGCGTCTATTTTGGTCTCGCTACGCCGCAAGCGCGACATTAAATAGACCGACACAGCGAAGGCGAAAAAGGCCAATACACACGGCATCCATGAGTTTTGTGAACTCAACAACCCGAAACTGACACCGCGGTTATATCCCAATCTGAAGTCGAGAAATGGAAGTATGTCCAGCATTCCACCTGTATTGGTGAGCATGTCTGCCATAAAGCTTTTAGTTGATAAATCGACGATCAAAATCGTGACTGCTAACCCCAAGCCAAGCCATCGGATATCTTGAGTCATTCTGTTTTTGTCTTTTTGGACACGATACTGTTTTTACCTGCCTCTGCATTATGCAAATCCCGTCTTGCGTCTCGGACAATGTTCCAGGCTGAATGTAGGAACAGTGCTGCAATTAGGAAAGCCACAATAAGGTCGGGCCACCGCGTTGACGTCAAAGCCACAAGACCTGCAGCAATTATTACAAGTACGTTGCCAATCGCATCATTGCGCGAAAAAAGCCAGACGGCCCGCATGTTTGCGTCCCCTTCACGATATGACAACAAGGGTAAGACGGCGATCACATTCACAATGAGCGCGATAAACGCAAACATGCCCATAAGACCTGCTTCGACAGGCGTATCCGTCAAAGTTTTAAGCAGGGTTGAAGCAAATACCCAAAGGCCAAGGAGGCCGAGGAAAACACCTTGGATAAGCGCCGAGCGGGCTCGCCAGACTATCGACCACCCGATTGCGAGAAGGGCCAAGAGTGTAATTGAACCATCGCCTAAAAAGTCGAGGGCATCAGCTTTTAGCGATTGGGAATTGGCTAAAAACCCACCAAAGAGCTCGAAAATTCCGTATCCAACATTTAGAATGACAACAATCCATAAAGCACGCCGATAGCCCGGCGAGTGTATTTGTTCTTTGTCGACCCCACAGCACTCATCATCCGCCATAAATCCATCCCGTTCATATCAACACCCCCACTGGAGGTTGTGCAAAATACGTGTCATTTTCTGACTTTGTTTACTATACATTATTATTATAACCCCTCTAGCGACTATAGGTTCAAGGTTATATTTATGGCTACACAAAGACGCACAATCGGGAAGGTCTCGAAAGAATCTGGAGTAAAGATCACAACCATACGCTATTATGAATCTATTGGACTTTTGCCGGATCCTGGACGTACAATTGGCGGACAGCGCATTTATGACAAGCGAACTGTGGAACTCCTATTATTCATTCGACATTCCCGAAATTTGGGTTTTCCAATTGAAACCATTCGTGAGCTAATTACGTTGCAGAGAAAGCCGAACGGAAATTGCGAGAAAGTAGGTGAGGTCGCGAGACACCATTTGGCAGAGATTGAACTGCGACTTAAAAAACTCCGCGCATTAAAACGTGAACTGGCCGAAATGATCCTGTCTTGCGGAGGGGGAGAAGTGGCGGATTGCGCAATATTGGAAAGTATTGTTAGCCGTTGACTAACACAAAGCGATTAAATTTCCTGGCTAGCCTAGATGAGGCCGAAGAGAAATAACTTGAACGCCTTTTGCGGATTAGCAATTTATTGGGGCTAACAAATAGTTCTTGTTTATTAATAGTATCCAGCATGCCAATACATTTTAAAAGATATCTACGTTGAGATATTTAAAACATAAAAGGGGCATTTGTCGATCAGAATTCAGATACCTACTGACTATTTGTTTCGGAGAAAAATACGCAACGCAGAACCAAAGTATTGGTGAAATTTAGTCAGCAGGTAAAGCCAGTTGAACGGCAGAGGCCTTCGCGATCACTTGAGCAACGGACGTTGGTGACGGCGAGGGGATTGGCGCCTCAGGCCAGAATGAAATCAACTCATTAATTTCCTCTAATACCGCAGTTTTGTAATGTACGTTAAGCTGTTCTGCGTGAGCTCTGGCAACAACAGCGAAGCCAAAGGCGTCTTGGTATTCGCCTGGTTCAGAAATAACACCATCATTTAGAGCTACGGAATACTCCTCAACTACTTTGTCCATGAGAAAACGGATAATATCGGCATGGCTTCCCCCAGCCTTTTTGGCCACAGAATTAAGATTGGCTTCGGCCGCTATGAGTTCAGCTTGAATTTCACTAGCAGGGCGACCTTGACTAAGCGCTTCTGAAACTGACTTAAATAGAGAAGCTTCAAACCCTAAAGCATCAAGCCCTTGTCGCTCAGACTGATGAGTTTCCGAAACGGGGTGTAGCAAATGCGGTGCGGCTTGTTCTAGTTTTCCCGCTCTGTATAAAGCTAATCCCGCCTCCACATGCCCGGTCATAAAAGCAAGTCGGTTTTCTATGGGTAAAACTTCCATAGAGCCTCCAGATGTTCCGCTTTCGCCGCTTTCGCCGCCTTCGCCATATTCTATGCTTTTAACTTTCTGTGCGGGTTCAGACACATCTGTTGTCATAGAAACTTCAGCATTCTCCTCTTGAATTTGGTCGGAGGGGCTGCTGCAAGCGACAAGTGAAGTGCCTAAAAGAACAGTCCCTAAACCGAGTCCTGTCCAAACTTTCAATTTCAAAGTCATAGTTTTTCCATAGTTTACTTTAATGATCTTTTTGCATAAATACTCGCAAATGTAAATCATTATCAAAGAGTATTATGCTAATCACAATATCAAATATCATAAGGAAAGAAGAGTTAGAAAGCATTCGAGCAACTTTGAATAAACTGTCTTGGAGAGACGGCGCTTCAACTGCTGGTGTAGACGCCAAGTCCGTAAAAAAGAATCAGCAAGCTGACCTGTCGAGTGAAATAGGTAAAATATTACATAAGCAGATTTTAGAAATTCTTCAGGTGCATCCTGTTTTATTGTCTGCAGCTCGTCCCAAAAGGTTCAGTAGGTTGATAGTCAGCCAGACGAGAGGGGAAGGACATTACGGTCCTCACATAGATAACGCATTGATGGAAACCGGTGGCAGACTATTGCGGACTGATTTATCCTTCACGCTTTTTCTCTCGAATCCAGATGAATATGAAGGTGGAGAACTATCCATTCAATATCCTGGATTCACACAACGTCACAAACCGAGTGCGGGAGACTTGGTTCTTTATCCCTCTACACAAATCCATGAAGTTGCTCCTGTGACTCAAGGAAGCAGGTTGGCTTGCGTCGGATGGATTGAAAGCACCATACGCGATCAAATGAGGCGCGAAGTGTTATTTGACCTAACAAACTTAAAAGTCTCTATGAGTAATAAGTACACGCCACAGAGCGTTGAAATGCTGACATTAAATAAAAATATATCAAATCTTTTAAGACATTGGTCGGAAACTTAGTGGCCTCGCCAAGATAAAGCGCTGGTTCAACCGAATGAAAAGGTTTAGGAAAGATCAATACCAACCGTCACGGTCAAACGTTTTTATAGCTTCTTCTTGGTTTTCTCCCAGGACTGAAACATTTAAATTGTCTTCTTTAAATGTTCCAAGTCTTTGCACTGCTGAGGACGGTTTAGCTTCTTTAAGTACGGGGTATTCGTTATTACCCATGGCAAAATAACTCTGTGCGTTTTGACTTGTCAGATATTCTAAAAACTTAATGGCATTCTCGCGATTCGGTGCGTGGGTTGTTAAGCCGGCACCACTGATATTAACATGTGTTCCGCGCCCATTTTGATTGGGAAAGATAACACCAATAGAATCAAAAATTTTTTTCATAACAGGATCAGTGGAGCGGGCATATCTCGCTAGATAATAAGTGTTCACAATAGATATTTCGCATTGCCCCGAAGCGACGGCTTCAATTTGACCTGTGTCATTACTCATTGGTTTTCTAGCGAAATTATTCACGACTCCCTTGACCCAATTATCGGCAGCTTCGCTTCCGTCATTGGCTATAATAGAAGCTAAGAGGGATATGTTATACATACTTCCGGAAGAACGCATACATATTTTGCCTTTATGGACAGGATTGGCCAAATCTTCATAAGATTCGAGATTGTCAGGCTTGCCAGCTGCTTTATTGTAAATTATTATTCGTGCGCGCTTGGTTAAACCAAACCAATAGCCATCTGGGTGCCTAAAATGTGATGGAATGCGTTGTTCTAAAAGCTTTGAAGTAACTGGCGCGAGTATGCCGGCATTCTCGGCTCTCCATAAAACACCCGCATCAACGGTTATAAGAAGGTCTGCAGGACTGAACTCACCTTCGCTTTTTATTCTTTCTATCAGGGCGTCCGCACCAGCTTCGATGCGATTGACCTTAATGCCAGTTTGCTTTGTAAAGTTAGTGTAAAGCCTTAGGTCAGTATCATAATGTCGTGAGGAGTAAATATTTACTGCTCCCGTTACAGGCAGTGAGGCCTGATCATTAGTTAAGGTTTTGTTAGAAGCGGCCCCCTCAGGTGAACATGCTGATAAGATAAACGCGAATACAATAAGTATAAGTAATTTAAAGCGCATTAATCATCCTTTGAGAAACTTCAATTGAATTTCATTCTCAGTTTATATTCTGTGGTTAGTGAGGAAACAACAAGACATTAAGTCGCAAATGCAAATAAGCTTTGTTTCTTTGGAACAAGACTAACCGATTGCCCAACAGACCACATTGATTGCGCATCGATCTCAACAGTTATGCTTTGCCCACATGATGCCCGCAAAGTCACTAATTGACTATGGCCTGTCGATCTGAGGTCGCTGACAACACTGTCCCGTCCTGCGGCTGTTAATGAAACTGCATATGGTCGAATTACAACATCTGCAAAAACCGTGTCATCTCTGAAATCATTCAGCTTTAAGCAATCAATAGGCCACTTTCCGAAGGGCGTCTTCAGTTCTTCTTGATTTCGGCTTGCTTTGAGAATAGCCCCATCCCCAGTCAACAAAGCGGATGTCAACGATACGGGTGAATTGTATAATTCCTCAGCTGTACCGTATTGGATTATTCTCCCCTGATCCATAATTGCAATTTTATCACTTATCTCAATTGCTTCTTCTGGATCATGTGTGACCAAAATTGTTACACAATCTCTTGCTTTTAACATACGGCGCGTCTCTTCGCGCAGATGTCTTCTCAGCATTATATCAATATTCGCAAAAGGTTCGTCCATTAATAAAACTTCAGGCTTTGGCGCTAGAGCTCGTGCTACAGCCACTCTTTGTCGTTGCCCTCCAGAGAGCGTGTGTGGATATCTTTGACCGTAATCTGACAATCCTATCTGATCCAGTAACGTAGTCACAATTAGTCTAGTGTTTGACGCGCCGCGAACACCAAAAGCGATATTCTGAGCAACCGTTAAATGTGGAAATAACGCACCTTCTTGAAATACTAAACCAACAGGCCTTTTTTCCGGCGGGGGTTGATTTAAGGGTGATGCAAGGAGCTTATCATTTAGTCGTATTTTGCCGCTTTGTAATGGCAATATGCCTGCTGCCAGATTAAGCAAAGTTGTTTTCCCACACCCAGATTGTCCTAGTAGACAAACAATTTCTCCGGCGGCAGCAGTCAGGTTGACCTCTGTCAGTGCAGGCTGGCCGTTATACGAATGATGAATATTTTCAAATACTAGGCTCATTAGAATTAAAAGCCTCCAAGGACCTGTTGTTTACAGTCTCCCCTATATGATAATGGCTTGCAAATGCAATAAGGTTGTTACAGTGACTGTGTGATAATTCTTAGGAAAATACAGCGTAAATGTTTAATCTTGGGTCAAAAAAATCTTGGGCAATTTTGCCAATAACATTACTGGCTATGGTGCCTATATTTGCTGTCTTAAATTCTCTTTTTTTTGGTGATTTTGAAATTTGGGCGCAACTCTGGCAAACAACTCTACCAGATTACTTGACCAATACAGGGTTGCTCATGATAATGGTCGGATCCTTATCAGCGCTTATTGGTATTTCAGCAGCATGGTTTGTTACATGTTATGACTTTCCAGGGAGAAAAACACTCTCCTGGATGCTGATCCTCCCGCTCGCAGCACCTGCGTATATTGTCGCCTATCTCTATACAGATCTATTAGAATACTATGGACCCATTCAATCGGGTCTGCGGGTTTTATTTGGCTGGGAGGCAAATGAATATTGGTTTCCTAACATCCGAACCCTCCCTGGGGCCGCTATCATGTTGAGCCTTGTTTTATACCCTTATGTCTATCTGTTAACTCGAGCTGCGTTTTCCTCTCAGAGTCGCGGACAATGGCATGCGGCTCGAAGTCTCGGTCTAGGGCCTAATGCGGCTTTCTGGCGTGTTGTCTTACCTGCAGCGCGACCTGCAATTGCGGGAGGGCTTTCTCTCGTTTTAATGGAAACACTTGCAGATTTTGGCGTCGCAGACTTTTTTGCTATACCAACGTTCAGCACTGGCATCTTTCGAAACTGGCTTGCACTTGGAGATAAAGCCGTCGCCATGAAATTGGCGAGTCTTATGTTATTAGTCGTATTTATTTTGGTGCTCATTGAATCAATGAGCCGTCGAGGGAACTTTGCAACACAAGGCAAAACTACCGCTCAATCTAACCGTATCAAACTCCCTCCGGTAAAGTCTGCCATCATATTGATTGCTTGCAGCATTCCCGTGCTTTTTGGTTTCTTAATCCCTTTGTTTGTTTTGGCGCGGTACGCTTTCATATATGGTGATAGTCAAGGGGGGGCAGAATTTATTGGATATATTTCAAATAGCTTTTCTGTAGCAGCGATCGTTGCATTTATTGCAATGGTTACCGCTATATTCTTTGCCTATGCACAGCGCGCCAACACAAATAAATTCTTTAGGCTAAATATTAGAATAGCAACGCTTGGGTATGCTTTGCCTGGTGCCTTGCTAGCTGTCGGGCTTCTGGCGCCGATTGGAGTATTAGATCAATCTATATCTAGGTTTTTGAGAGATAGCTTTGGCTGGACTGGAGGTTTGGTTCTAACTGGAACGACAACTGCACTCATCTACGCCCTTACAATTCGATTCTTAACTATCTCTTTCAACAGTGTGAGCGGAGGGTTCGGGAAAATACCAAATTCTTTAGATCATGCGGCGCGGTCCCTAGGTGCGAAGCCGTCAAATCTCATTAGGAGAATACATATTCCGCTACTACGCTCAAGCATAGTAGGGGGTTCGGTGCTCGTGTTTATTGATGTTATGCGTGAACTTCCAGCGACCTTAATTCTTCGCCCGTTTAATTTTGAAACACTTGCAACTCGAGTATATTGGCTAGCCAATGATGAACGTTTAAGGGAAGCATCAACTGCTGCGCTCGTAATTATACTTATGGGGGCGATTCCCGTGTTGTTCTTGAATCTTTTCTTTGAAAGAAACGATAATCAAAATGCTTAAAATATGAACTTATAAGGTTCAGTTTTCCGAACTTTTCTTGTTCAATAAGCTAGTGAAAAAAACTTAATTTTATTCGAGTTCCGTCTATGAAAAACAGTTATCTTCTAGAAAGGCTACGAATTAGGAATATTGTATTATTCGTCGTATGTTACGGTCAAATATTTATTGTATCTTTCCTCCCTGAACTTTTCGATCAATCACACACATCAAATGAGACGGACTCTGAAGGTGTCACTATATATATGATTATTTTAAATCTATGTATTTTTATAACTCTGGCCTTATATCTTATCCTTAATCCCTACCGAAGGTCAAAAGAGATACCTCCAATTGGAGAGAGTTACGTCAAAGTTTTGGCTATAATTTCGTTATTAGGAATGTTTATTTTAAGGCCCTGACGCTCTCTTTATTTATACTTTTTCTTGATCAGTATATTTTGTCAACGCCGTATAATATTAGGAAAACTTAAGCCAGAGGGCTCGACATTTTGTTCTCCATTACTTTCAATGAACTGGGCAATGGTAAAACCATGACAGTCCCACTATGGATTTAGAGCTGTGACTAAAGGGCTTGGGCGGACAACGCTCCACAAGTTGCGTAGTATCATTTGCTCTGATCGTAAGGTTAAGCGCACAGAATAGCGCGTCGGCGGCATTATTCATGATGACGGCTCTTTGCGGCTTTAATTAGCTTGCGACCTCTAAAAACCCCAGAGATGGCGTGTATGAGCTTATTATGTGCCTGATCAGAAGACCACAATTTATGATGATTGGCGGTGGGGTACTCTTTCAATATTCAAAAAGCGGGTGGTCGCATAAAATGTCCACGCTTGATTTGCCGTAAGACAGGTTGTGATGACTAACAATCACAATGAACTCCCAAACTCATGTGAAATGAAGATTAGTAAGCCTATGGCAATAAGCACGACGCCCCCCATGAGCTCAGCGCGCTTCCCAAAGCGCGTGCCCAGTGAGGGACCGATATAAAACCCCAATGCGCTGGCCGCAAAGGAGACAAAGCCAATTATGGGCGCGGCAATCCAAATTGAAACGCTGGTGAGAGCGAAGGCAACGCCAATGGCGGCCGAGTCTATGCTTGTCCCCAGAGCTGTAAGCCCCCAAAGCAGTCGCGAGGTCGGTTTGGGCGAATGACCTAAGCTGATATCATCGTCTTCGTCATGAAGAACATCAAATATCATTTTTGCTCCGACGCCGCCTAAAAGGATTAATGCAATCCAATGGTCAAACGATCTTATGACCTCAGCAAAAAGGGACGCGAGGCTCCACCCCAAAGCACACATGCCGCCTTCAAAAATGCCAAACACGGCTCCAATTCTAATCGCCTCCGGCACGGATCGCGTGCGGGCGCGCGTTCCCTTGGCAACGGCCACGGCAAAAGCATCTGTGGACAAAGCAAGGGATATTGGAAGAATGATCTTGAGTGACATTTTAGAACCTTATCGTGGGTGATTAGCCAAAAATTGGTTATCGCTCAACATGAGCCGTGATAGTTCCATGGCAATAGATTGTCGAGTTCTGTCATCTTAGTGTTTTGAATGATTTTGATTGCCTAGGCCATTTAGCACAATACGGATATTCTCCTCGGTAGAATGCTGCACAGTAAACGCTCGGCACACCTCGCCAAATGCTAAAATATCGCTTCATATGCGGAAGAGTTATTCTTCCAGTTCAACCTCAACAGTCACATGCGACAGACCGTGAATATGACTTAATTTTTCTTTGTAAAAGGATGGTGGTCGGGGTGTCTTTGTTTTTAAGGATAATATAAGCCCCTGGTGACCGGGCCCTAATTCCCAGAGGTGTAAATCCGTAATCTGATTATCAGCCTCGTCGATAGCCTTCCGAACCTTAGTTTCAAAATGGTCGGCCTCATCCCGATAGTTAAGAAGCGTGGCGGCAGTGTCGCGTATCAATCCCCACGACCAGCGTGCAATCACAAGAGCGCCGACAATACCCATTAAAGGATCCAGCCATATCCAGCCATAAACACTCCCGGCGGTTAAGGCGACGATGGCCAATACAGAAGTGAGGGCGTCGGCGAGCACATGAAGATAGGCGGCGCGTAGGTTTTGGTCTTGACCGTGATGGGCGTGGTCATGATGAACGTGTTCGTGATCATGTTCCCTTTTTTTGTGATGACTGTGCCCATGTCCATGATGATGGGAGTGATCCTCTTTCAAGAGCCAAGCGCTCACCAGGTTTATAATGAGTCCAATGACGGCCACGAAAATCGCTTGGGGAAAGCTTATTTGAACCGGGTTGACGATGCGGATAAGGCTCTCCCACCCGATCAAAAGAGCAATCAAGGCCAATACGACGGCGCTGGCGAAACCCGCAAGGTCTCCAAGTTTTCCGGTGCCAAAACGGAAACGAGGGTTTTTTGCGTGACGTTTTGCCAGATAATACGCCATTGCCGTAATCATCAATGCGGCGGCATGCGTGCACATATGCCACCCATCTGCGACAAGCGCCATAGACCCGAATATTGTGCCTGCTACGATTTCGACGACCATCATTGAAGCCGTTAATGCAATGACAAACCAAGTGCGTTTGGCATTCCTGTCATGATTATCGCCGAGGTAAACGTGATCATGGGTTCCATCACCGCGGACCCCATCAGAATGAGAGGAGGGGATCTGGACGGTCATTTAAGATAGGTCCTGATGACTCGAATTAAGTCTTCTGCGCCTTGAGCGCGATCTGCATTCTCATCCGTTTCAGGATCAGCGACGTGAGTCCGAATATGATCTTCGATCATTTCAACGGTCAGACCGTTTACCGCGCCGCGAACGGAGGCCACTAAATTTAAGATATCGGCGCAGGGGCTTTCTGAAACTATTCCGCGTTCGACGGCTTCAATTTGACCTTTGATACGCCGCACACGTGCGAGCAAGACTGATTGGTTTTTGGATGTATGTGACATAATATAGGGGGCTACCCTATAAAGGCAGGGTTTTCAATAGATATTTAGGGGCGAATAACATTGCACCCGGTTTACGGGCATTCTATTCTTATGAGGCACGCCTGCCAAATCAGCGTGTGGAGTTCACCAGCTCCCTGTGAAGTGAGACGGCCCTGCTTGGGCACGTCCTGTATTTGCGTGTCTCCGGTTTCGGCCGGAGGGCGTAGGAATGTCCAAGGCTTGCCCAAACACTACGCACGGGTAGGCTCGCTTCCCCGTTCTGGTGATCTCCGGCTTTATGCGGAGATTTGATATGGTGGATCTAGATGATAACAGCTCGACTGAAATCGATTTAGAAATGGCTCAATGTGCTCGCCTGTTGGAGCTGTTTAGCGTTGTTGAAACTTATGATGATCGTGCCTCTGTCATTAAGTTTTGCGAGAACATTGTCCGGGCGCAACGCGAAAGCTGAATGGTCGGCTATACCAAAGCTGCGATCAAATAGGCGCTGACAATGCGCTCCACCCGTCAGGTTGAATTAGATGAGGTGATGGGGCGAACTATCAATGCTCATACTGTCTAGGTGTTTGCGGTTTTGCTTTATGGGGTTTGGGGTTGAATGACTTGGGCGTCTCCCTTCGCTAACGCTTCGCGCCGGGCTGGCGTGAACCAAGCCCGCCTTGCGGTCTCGGCCGTTCGGCCTTCATCCCTGACGCATCCCGCTGCCGCGGGATCATTTCAGGCGTCCGCCAGTCAGCAGACAATTCCACATCCCGACAACGCTTACCCCCGTCATTTTCGCGAAGGCGAAAGTGACGGGCGCCGATCACGGGTAGCTCATCCCGACTATTCGCCGGGGCTGACTCTGCCCGCGCTCTAAGCGGCGACGGGCTGCGGGCCTGCGCAATCACTGACCTCCGGCCAGGGGCCGCTTGGCGCCTGATACGCTCGCGCTTCCCACGCGCTGACGCTTCAGGGGTCGCTCGCTAGTGTCTAAAATTCCGCCATGGCATATTTTTGAACCTAATCACAAAACTATGTGTCGAAAATTTCATGAAAAGAACACTTACATATAATATGCATACATATTATATGTAAGTGACATGATTATGAAACAAGATGACCTTTTAGGAACACTCATCCACGATGTTGCGCATCTTTTGCGCCTCGACATTGATCGGCGATTGGTTGAACACAATCTGACCCGCGTGAAGTGGTTGGCGCTTGGAATATTGCAAAAGCGCGGAGCGCTGACACAGTCTGAACTTTCAGAAAGAATGGAATTAGGTGCGCCCTCCGTTGGACGTCTCGTGGATCGTCTCGAAGAAAGGGGCTTCGTGATGCGCGAGCAGGACCCTGACGATCGGCGATCTTATCGGCTTGTCCTAACGGATACAGCAATGGCTTTGTTAAAGGAGCTGGAGGGTACGTCCACGTCATTACGCGAAGATACACTTCACTCCTTAAACGACACAGAGGTATCTTCTCTGAACTCGGGCCTTCTCAAATTGAAAAAAAATCTTCGATCCCGCGTCACGGTGATTATCGCCGTAACAAGCCTCACAGCCTTCAAAACAACAAACTATTCCGAGGCATTTTCCACGATGGCAAGTGCCATCTAATGACAGGAGAACATCATGTCACTCAAATCTATTATTGCCACAGATAAGAAACCTCTCATCCATTGCATGCCGTCTGATTTCATTGACGAAGCGATTTCAATGATGATTGACGCGGGGCGCAACGCCGTTGCCGTGATGGAACGGGGAAATCAACTGCGCGGTATTTTGACAGATCACGATATTATCCGAGCCGTGCATGACGCACAAAGCAAAAAACAGGATATTGCGAAATTGCAGATCCAAGACTGGATGACATCCAAAGTCATTACGTGCTCTGTAGATACGAAATTAACTGAATCCTTAAGCCTGATGGGCAAGCATAAAATTCGTCATCTGGTTGTGACTGAAGCAGACCGCGCCATTGCGATTGTGAGCATTCGTGATGTGTTGTCCCAAATCCATCATAATGATGAACTCGAAGTGAACGTCTTGCGCGACATGGCTCTTGCCTCGCGTGGGATCATAGCGGCTTAGGCCTTATCCCTGCTTGGAGATAAAGATGACCTTCCAGCCCTTAATACCGGATAGAGCCACCAGCCTACCCATTTGCGCGCCGGGCGATTTTTTAGATGAAGCTTTGGAAATTCTGATTCAAGGTAAGAATAGTGCGGTTTTAGTGATTGAAAACAGCAATGAAATTGTTGGGATCCTCACAGACGAGGACATTATTCGCGCGGTTCAATCAAGATGTGAAGTTGGCGACTCAATCAACCGTGAACATGTGTTTGAATGGATGTCCACCAATCCCCTAACTACGGATATTGGAACCAATCTTGAACAGGCTTTGTCATTGATGACACGTCATCAAATCCACCATTTGGTGATCACCAAAGACGGCAAACCTCTCTCGATCATCGGGGTAAGTGATGTTTTGACAGCACTTCACGCTAAAGAAGAAAGATATGCTCAACACTTGCGCGGAATAATCGTGTCTTCTGTTAAAGACCTATCGGTCTCTCTCTCCTTATAGGGATAAGTGAAATGAAAATCTATTTTGGCGCCATTTTTGGTGCGCTCTTCCTCATGTTATTTGCGGGCATATTGACGGAAAGCTTAGTTTGGTTAGTTTTTGACTTTTTCCATGCTTCAAAGAAGGTGATAATGGGCGCTGAATTGGTCATGCTTTTACCACTCCTCGTCGCTTTTGGGTTTATGTTTCGGCATACTTTAGAAGTTGAACGAGAGCTGGCTGAGCTAGGTTATTAGGACAATTTTTTGTCTTTAATCTATAGTTAGCATCCCAATCATATCCGAGTCGGGACAAAGCCAAACAGCCTTAATTCAAACTGTCGGCCCTTAACGGGCCGGCTCTTTTACTATGTTCCCTCCTCGGGGGACGGCGGGAAGCGGTCGGCCAGACTGCCGCCGGGCAGTCCCGCCGCAAGGCCTTAGGCCAAAGTTATCTGGGTCTCTTTACATTGTCATACCAAAAACCTTGCGGCGCGCCTTTTTACCCGTCGCTGGACTGGCCTCTTGCCGCTTCCCCCCGCCCCCCTGCGGGGGAACGTGCCGCGTCTCATTCTTTCGTCAATGGGGGCGCGGGGCGCGCCCGTTTTGGGGGCGGCATTGGAGAGCAGACCGATGACCCCGCACCTTGCCGAGATACAGGCCGCATTTGACCATGAGCCGCCGCGCTCACCGCCGCCAGGCCCAAATGATTCTGCGGCCCCACAGCCTAACCCTATCCGAATCTATGTGGCTTGCCTTGCCGCTTACAATAACGGCCATTTGCACGGCGAATGGATAAACGTCACAGACGAGGCACACATTTGGGAAACCGTGCAAGCCATGTTGTTTGCCTCTCCGATAGACGAGGCCGAGGAATGGGCAATCCAAGATTATGAGGGGTTTGAAGGCGCAGAGGTTGGCGAGTATTATAGCTTTGAAAATGTCGTAGAGCTTGCCGACTATATCAGAGAGCGCGGCGAATTAGGGGCGCAAGTCCTCAATTATTACGGTGGCAATATAGAGAACGCCAAAGCTCGTTTTAAAGAATATACGGGAGAATATGACAGCTTGGAGGCTTACACCGAGGAACTGACCGAGCAGACAGGGCTAGAGATACCCGACCGCCTTGCGCCCTATATCGATTTTAAAGCGATGGCCCATGACTATGAGCAGTCAGGCGACTTTCTGACCTTTGAGGTTGGCGGCTTTGTTCACATTTTTTGGGCTCATTGAGATGGCTCGTTATCAAGTCAAACCCTGTGAGGACGGGCGCGGCCCGTATCGTTGGAGCCATGTTGTTAAATGGCACAACGCTTTGCGCCAAGGCACGATTTACACGCAAACGGGCGAAGAGTTGGACGCCCGAGACACCGCGAATTTGCGGAGTCTATGCGACAAAGCGAGCTTTGAGATGCGGCGGGTGGCATGACCTTTTTGCAGAGATTTGACGACTTTGTCTGTGAGGGCGACAGCATCACATGCGAGGTGGATGGCTACACTATCACGGCCCATATTGCCCATGACGAGACGCAAGACCCGCCCGACGAGCTCCAAGACGGATTCTGGCCGAGCCTATACCCGAATGATGCAGGGTTCATAGGCGCGGGGAATGGATGGCGAGATCGCTTTGACAAAGCCCAAGCCCGCGCCGAGTCGGTCATGGCCGCATGGAAAAAGGACGAGTGGTTTTATTGCGGCGTCATTCTATCCGTTGCGATTGATGGGCTTGTCTTAGACGACCACGCGGCAAGCCTATGGGGCATAGAAGCGAATTATCCCGATAGTGATAACGCCTATCTGTCAGACGTTGCCAATGAACTTTTGCCCGAAGCACTTGAGGCGGCCAAAGCCGAGCGCAAACGGCAATGTGCCATTCTCTGCATCTCCGAGACAGCCGCGTGACCACGCCGCGCACATATGAGTCCACGGACGTTGGAGAGCAGAGCCTGATTGACGGGGTTCGCCCCGTCACCCTTGGCGAAAAACTAACCGCCCGAACATCTCACCCCATGACGCCAAAGCGCAACCCAAATGCAGTGCAGAAGCCTTGCGACCACGGCTTTTTCGACGAGGTCGGCCGTGCGCAAATTGACTTGTTAGACCTCATTTCAAACTAAACCTAACCCAAAATGGAGGCTCCCATGAGCAAACCCTTCGACTTAAAATTCATCCCGTTTAGCGCATTGCATATCTCAAAACTGAATATGCGCCACTCTGATACGACGCCTGAAATAGACGATATTCTACCGAGCGTAAAAACTCGCGGCATCCGTCAGCCCTTGATTGTGCGGGGAGAGGGCGGCACAGCCAAAAAACCAAAATACGGCATCGTCGCAGGACGCCGCCGCTATTTCTGCCTGAAAGCGGTAGTCGAAAATGGGGCCGAGATAGCAGATGTGCCCTGTTGCGTCATGGACGCAAAGGATGACGCCCTAGCGATTGAGACAAGCCTTATTGAGAATGTCGCACGTCTCGCCCCGACTGAAATGGAACAATATGAAGCGTTCAAAGTCTTAGCCGATAAAGGCCAGAGCGTGGACGATATTGCCGCCGTGTTTGGCATTACGTCCAATTCCGTCAAACGCCGATTAGCCCTTGGGTCGCTTATCCCCGATGTTCGCGAGGCTTACACTAATCAGCAGATTGACGCGGCCTCTATCCGCGTTTTGACAATGGCCACAGAGAAACAACAGGCCGAGTGGTTAGACCTGTTTAATTCAGATGATTATTGCCCCACAGGTCAACAGCTAAAAGCGTGGCTGACAGGGGGAGGGGTCATTACCACAGACAAAGCTTTATTTGAGCTAAGCGAATATGACGGAACCATCCTGACAGATCTATTCGGAGACCACGGTCAATTTGCCGATGTAGAGCATTTTTGGGACGCCCAAAACGCCGCCATTGCCGAAGCCGTTGAAAGCTACAAAGCGGTCGGGTGGAAGGAAGTCATCCTCGGAGAACGCGGCCATTACTTTCCCCGCTATGACTATGTCTCCCATCCTAAAGACCAAGGCGGACGGGTTTACGGCGAAATCCGCGAGAGCGGAGAGGTCACCTTCTATGAAGGCTATATCACCGACGCGGAGGCGCAGAAAATACGCCGCGCCTTATCGAACGGCGAGGCCGAGACAGGCAAGGTGGCGACCACAAGCAAGCCTGAAATGTCGGGCCCAATGGCCGAATATATGAACTTGCACCGCCACAGTATTGCGAGAGCCGAACTGATGAAGCGCCCCGACCTTGCCCTACGCTTGGCCGTGGCGCATATGATTTGCGGGGCGCGGCATTGGAAAGTGGAGCGGGACGAACAGCGCACTCGCAAGGAAGAGACACAGGCCAGTTTGGAGGCCAGTAAAGCCGAAGCGCTTCTAGCGGAAGAACGCAAAGCCGTTTTTGAGCTATTGGGTTTGAGGGGTGAACACCCGCAACTCTATCACCGTTATCAAAGCCCCCATGATCTCTGCGAGATATTTGCACGGCTTCTCACCTTGGAAGATGCAGACGTGTTACGCATTCAGACCTTCTGTCTGTGCGAGACACTCGCGGTGGACAGTTCGGAAGTCGAGGCGATAGGCTTGCTGACACAGCCCGGCTTCGGGGCTTACTGGTCACCCGACGAGGCCTTCTTTAGCCTGTTGCGGGATAAGCCCACTATCAACAAAATGGTAGAAGATATTGCCGGAAAATCCTGCGCCAAGGCGTCTCTGTCAGACACAGCAAAACAGCAAAAGCAGATTATCCGAAACCGTATGGCAGGGCATGGCGTCACCGAGGCTTCGCCGGACTGGCTTCCAAAATGGGCGGCGTTTCCCGCCAAGCCCTATAAGGCGGTGGAAGGATGCGCCCCTGCAGAGCGGGCAAAACGGATTATCAAGCTATTTAAACCCGCCTGAACGCATCAGCTATTAAAGAGATAAGCCCCCGCTATTCGCGGGGGTTTTGGGTTCAGGCGCAAACCTTCGGCCCTAAAAAAACCGCATCAGCGTGAGCCAAGACGGGGCAAGGCGCGATTGGGATTAAGGCGTCTTGTAGGTTCCAGAGGGCCAAATTCGTAAAGCCTCTGTTTCAGAAGTCTGCCCCAGATTGGAGACAGGCTTTTCAAAGTCCAAGGAAAGAATGCGCGAAAGTGAGCAAGAGAATGCTAACTGCTGTCTTGCGGTCTTAAGGCAGCCCGAAGCCAAAACCCTATACGAGACGACCAAACACCTCACGAGAACGAGGCCGATTTTCGCTCTCTCAATTTTCAGTGTCACACAGATTAGGGCAGGGCAGTGACGTTGAAATTCAGGGACGCTCCTAGTCACCGCTCTCCATTTTGACTGCGGCATATCCAAGCGCTTGCGCATTATTCTAGGCGTCTCAAAACTATATCAACAAAATATAAAAGCGACCCATTCCCGGCTGCAACATGAGAACCTGCCTCAAAACCTGCTTCGCCGAATAGGCGTCGGGCCACTCTTTTCCTCTGGCTGACGCCATTCATCGCGACCCAAAAGAGCGCCCTTTGGCCTATCTCCACTGCGTTTCGGGCGCTGCGCGCCTCTGCAAACCAGAACTTGGGGCGGGCGGTTTTTGTCAGCAGGGAGATTGGCTCCCAAGATTTCGCTGACATAATTTGGAGACTGAAACCATGGCACAAGCACTTGGATATGTAACGAAAAACGGAATCGGTAACTTCGCCGGCACCCTGACCCTCGGCGGTACCTCCCGCATCAACATTGTCGCCAATGACAATAAAGAGAGCGAAAAACAGCCCGACTTCCGGATTGTGGACAGTCGCGGACAGGAAATCGGCGGCGGTTGGCTCAAGACCGGCGAAGTCAGTGGGAAAGAATATCTCTCGCTCACCTTCGCCCATCCGACCCTCGGCCCGCGTAAAGTCTACGCCAATCTCGGACAGGCTTACGGCAAAAACGCGGATGACTTTGCGATCCTCTGGAATCCGCAAGAGGACTAAATCCTAATACGCCCCGACCCGCACCGGCTCAAACTGATGCGGGTTTTTTATGTCTGAAATACTACATTTGTAGGGTTGCTGAATTTTTTCTACTGATGATGAATATTTTTCATGGCTTGGTTAACCGACTTTACCGGTCCTGCATCTGAGACATATGCGGGATATGCGTGGGAATATTTGCGGCGTAATGAAGACTATTGCAAAGCTTTTGATGGCTTTGATGTGAGTGAAGTCGCAGAGCCGACCCACCTTCCGGGAGCGACCTATCGTCATGAGCAAGCGCGCGATCGGGTGGCACATAAATGGCATCTGGAATGCTTCGAAGCGCCGATGAACGCAGGTCTCGACGCGTCAATTATCTGGCGGCAGGAGGCGTTCCCAGGCAGTTTATTTGCGATATTCCACGCCAAAGGCGAAGAACCTGCCGGAAGTGGGACGTATAATTTTCATGATCTTGCATGCGAGAAGCAACATTTTATCAAGACAGATGGCACCCGTATTAGCGTCCTAAAATCATCTAAATACTGGCTCCAAATCTCAGGCAAACCGTGTGACCCTGAGAGTGAAGAGGAAGCGTTTTCGATCATGATTAGCGGGACGAAAGGTGCAAGACGGCGTATTGATGCCTTGCGGCAACTCACATCGCTTGCAAGATCTGGCAATGAAGGTTTCACACTAAATGGACGCCGAAAAGCATTTTTAAAAATGCGAAATGGGCTTAAGGCTTACGATATAAAGCAAGCGGGCGGCTCTTATAAAGACGTTGCGGTCGCTCTATTTGGCACTAGTTATGTGGCTATGAACTGGGGCCCAGATGGCGGATTTTTAAAGCAAAGAGCCGTTCGCGCTTGCCGCTTTGGCGAACGTATGGTGGCCCAAGACTACCGTGACCTGCTTCCAAAGAAGACGATTTAGCCGCAGTATCGTTTATTGAACGTCTGAAAAACGTGACTCCTCAACTCCTATAAGTTGTGTCTTGATTCGTTTCGTGACCCTGCGGGGTTAAGCGCAGGCTCGGTGAACGAAGTGAGGTGGACATGGGCGGGAGTTTAAAAAGACAAAATATTCCGAGACGAAAAATACTGTTGGATGACGTGCCAAGCCCGTTCTTATTACCGGACGAAGCCGCCATTTTCTTAAGGTTGGATGAGCGCACACTCGCAAATTATCGGTCCAATAAAACCGGTCCGATATATCGTAAGCACGGGGGCTCTATATGTTACCACCGCGACGATTTACGTGAGTGGTCGAGTGTTACAGCGGCTAAAATGTGACCGGGCTAACGGTCATTCAATGTCATTTTGTAAGAGGCGTCTTGAACCACCGATTAAGGTTCGGGCAGCCTGATAAGACGGTTACACTCGATAAATATCGTAAACTGGCTTGTTTTAAGCCCAATCAAACGCTTGGTTATATCCGGTGGCGAGCGAATGAATATGGTACGCAGGACTGGCGTTTCTTTATATTGAAAACGCAAATGACAGGTTTATTGACGCGGGTTCCGGGTGTTTCGCCAGCGGTCAAGGTGCTTGCCGCTTTCAACGGATCGCAAGCTGTGAAGCGGGCTTTAAACGCATTTGACGATGTCGAAGAGACTCTATCTGCGTCCGGTGAGACATTGCCCGACGCTTATTGGATATCCTTTCAGAACGACCTCTCAACGCGGCAATCTTTAAGCGGGCTACTGCCTCATTCCTCTTACTTGGAGGCGCGCGATGTTGTTTAAAGCCATCGTTGCGGGTGTAGTTACATTCGCTATTATTGGAACGGCAGGGCAGATTATCTTCCCGCCCAAGCCTGTTTTATTTTATAATCCTAGCTATAGCGCGCTGGTCGGATGGTATCGCTTGCGGCCAGAGGAACCCGTTACTTTGGGGGCGCAGGTGGCTGCTTACGCCCCCGAATGGGCGCGCCAATTAGCCGATGAGCGGGGTTATCTGCCTTATGATTACCCTCTGATAAAGACGGTCTGGGCCGTTCGTTGGGACGAGGTCTGTTACAATACTCAATCGGTGAGTGTCCCAAAACGTCCTAATATTCCCGTGCTGGGGCAGGATGTTTTGGGACGCGATATGCCTCAAAAGTTGGGCTGTATTGTCCTGAGATCGGGTGAATATTTGCTGATATCCCCCGATGTGCAGACGGGATTTGATAGTCGATATTTTGGGCCTGTTCGTTCTGAAAACATCCTAGGCGTCGTTCAATATTTGGAAGAGTCTAAGAATCTTAAATCGTCGGAAAAGCCTGATTCAGCGGGGTCTGAGGGGTGAATTTAAGAGTGCTATGGTAAACCCGCCGTCGGTTCTATTTTGTGGACTCTGGCGCTGGGTC